>OHUH01000058.1_pt1 | contig 42397 bp, 41 predicted proteins | sample 1579171 | NCBI WGS metagenome assembly OHUH01 (sample SAMEA3882541, study PRJEB24775) | human gut metagenome | biome: human-associated habitat; feature: intestine environment; material: feces | place: Netherlands | collected 2009/2010 | reverse complement strand
TGGCTGCCATATCCGGTTCCATGTTTATTGTAATAGAGAATGGAGAAAACGACATACAAAATATAAAGGCTGTATGATAAAGAAAGTACACTTTGTACTGCTTAATGGAGAAAGATACATTATGGAAAAGTGTCCTAGAGTGTTGATCGTGAACGCTCAAAGTATGTATAAGAAGAATGCGACTGGAATAACGCTGCAAAGCATATGGAGCGGATGGGATGCAGATTGCCTTTTTGAAGTGTATTCGGATCCGGTGGTAATGGATCAATGTAATCAAAGGATTAAGAGCTATTGTATTCCTCCTAGCTATATAATTCGATTTTCAAGAGGGAAAGCAGCTCAATCAATCAACAGCAATATAAAAGCCGCGAGCACACAGCAGAGTAGCAACAATAAGATCAAGTCCTATCTTCGTCAATTCGCAGTTTGCACACTTGATAGCATCTCGGTAAAATTGGATAAATCTACGATTGATGCTATCAGGGATTTTCACCCGCAGGTGATTTATACGTTGGGAGCCAGCGTTTCAATAATGCGTTTGGTGAATCAGCTGTCTATGCAGCTGAATATTCCAGTTATAATGCACTTCATGGACAATTGGGCAGAACACATTCAATGGGAAGATAACCCGCTGTTATCACTGTACAAATCCAGCTTAAAAAAGAAAATGCTGGCGTGTATAAAGCGGTGCAAGCTAGTGGTAACGATTAGTTCTAGTATGGCTGAGGCCTACCATGAGAAATTCCAGAAAGAAACGCTGGTTCTGATGAACACCGTTGATTTATCAAAATTCAAGGGTCCGGCCTCAAAGCCCACTGGAATCACCCATTTTGTCTATGCAGGTGGATTGCACCTAGACCGATGGAAAGCGTTAAAAGAAATTGCTGAGGCAATTAAGAAAACAGACGGGAAGGGTATACTGGATATTTTTACCTCAAAAGACAGTATAGAGTTATATCATTCCAATTTTAAGATGCTTCCTGTTGCTTTCCATGAAGCGGTGCCCCATGAACATATTAACGAAGTATATCAAAAAGCAGATGTCCTTGTGCATACAGAAGTTCAAAGTGAAAAAATGAAGGGCTTTTTCAAATATTCGATTTCCACCAAAATCCCGGAATATCTGGCAACGGAAAAACCAATTTTGTTTTATGGACCACAGGATATGAAGCTGTTCGAGTACCTCTTACAAAATCGAGTAGCTCTAATGGCGAGTGCGAAAGAGGAACTACAGTGTTGTGTAAATCGTTTGGTGTCGGATGAAGACTTTACAGAAATGTGTGAGAACGCACGGTGTCTGGCTGAGAAAAATCATTGCGCAAGTGAAAATCAGATAAAACTGTACAATGCAATTGAAACGGTTCTATTAAATTCATGATAAAAATGAGAGGTTAAGATGGAACAATTTAATATTCCAGTCGTGCTATTCTGCTTCAAGCGAACTGACACGACTAAACGAGTGCTAGAAGCTATTCGTAAAGTACAGCCGAGGAAAATGTACATACTTGCGGATCAGGGAAGGACTGCACAAGAAAAAGAAATGGCAGCAGCTTGCCGTAACATGGTTGAATCTGAAATTGATTGGCCCTGTGAAGTGATTAAAAACTATGCAACGGAAAACAGGGGCGTTTATAAAAATATTGGCTTGGGTGCTAAATGGGTATTTGAACGTGAGCCTGAGGCTATATTTTTAGAGGATGATTGTTTGCCCGATATTACATTCTTTTCATACTGTAAACAACTGCTTGAACGCTATCGTGAAAATGAAAAAGTTTTATGGGTTTGTGGTACAAATTACCTCGGCGAGTATCATAATGCAAATCAGGATGACTACATGTTTACCTCACATCTATTGCCTTGTGGATGGGCCTCTTGGTCAAAGAAGTTTCTGAAGTACTATGACGCAGAATTCAATTTGTACACTCCCGAGTATCTCAAGATTGCTCAAAAAACATATGATGTTCCAGCACTGTTTAGGCAGCAAAAACGAAGCATAGAGTCGGAAATAAATGCGTTCAAAAGACGTGGAGTGCCGACATCCTGGGACTTCCAGTTGATTCTCTCTTTGCGAGCAAATGGCATGTACGGTATAAGTCCTTCAGGGAATCTGATTCGAAACATTGGAGCCGACGAAAACTCCACTCACGGTGGAACATCCTTGAATAAAGTGATGACAAAACGTTTTTGTGAGGTGCCGCTGCATTCGGTTCCGGTGCAATTAAAATATGTGGATGAGATATGTGTAGACCCGGAGTATGAGAGAAAAATATCGAAGATAATTCTCTATCCACTGAATATGCGAATTGAATTTTTTGCCAAAAGGAATATCGGAGCTTTGATACGAAAAGCTTTCCGTATCGACCCTGATATCCGAATCAGTGATTGGATTGGAGCTAAATTTCATGCCTAAAAAAATCCTTCGGCCAAAACTGGATGAGATTGTGTCCAATATGTGGTGCCTGTACGGAATTTTTATGGTGGTGTATTGTAGCGGACACTACCACATGGTAACGAGTTCCAGTGTGGCATTGTATATGATGCTCCCATTTGCATGTGTATCATTATTGATGTATGTGCGCCAGAATGGATTGAAATTGCCTAAGCACAGTGGTTTATTTTTGCTATTCTGTATATTTACGGCAGCAGTTTCGATGCTGGCGAATTTTCCTTCGGAAACCATTTATTCTCTTGTCTCTGTCATCGTGTTATTTTTTACAGCATTTGCGATTTCGGAACAGATTGAATGGAATAGGTTTCAAAAAATATACGGAGATGTAATGCTGGTTATAAGCGTAATATCTCTAGTGCTTTATCTTGCAGTCAATGTTGCCAAAATACAAATACCATTTTCTCATGAATGCTTTATTGGAACCGAGTCGTATACAGGCAATTATATATTTGCGTATCGGACGATTTACAGCATAAGAAATCAGGGACTTTTTTGGGAGCCAGGTCTTTTTGCAGCCTATCTAATTCTGGCATTAGTTCTTCACATCCTGTATGAAAGTAAGATTTCTATCGTGAGGGTTATTGTGATCACGTTCACTATTTTTACGACACAGTCTTCTGCAGGAATTATACTTCTGATAATAGTTGTACTGTTGCTGATTTTGAGGAATTCAGGAGAAATGGGAAAGATAAAACAGGGCATGATTGTGTGTCTTGGAACAGGAATCTGCTTTTTGGGATTAAGTCAGAATGAATACTTAAGTGCAAAATGGTTGGGAGGAATACAAGGTGCAATAGATAAGATTTCAGGTCAGAGTGTAAATGTTGTGAGTAGACAGAATAGCCCGCTCATAAATTTGAAAATTTTTTCTAACTACCCTATCTTTGGTGCAGGTTACCAAAATGCAACGAATATTTACGTTAATTTGAGAAATAGCTTGGGGACGGTAGATTCACAAACATCAACAACGACCTATCATCTTGCAGCGATTGGAATTGCGGGAATAGTATTTTCAATTGTTGTCTTGATTGGTATTTTACATTTAAAAAAATTTAACCTTGCTTCCCGCATTCTGTTACTGGTTTTATTTTTTTCGCTGATCAATGTCGAACCATACAGTGGATTACTTATTTACTACATTCTATTGTTCTACTTGGTCAAGCAATTCGATATCCCTACGATGTCTCTAAATGAGGGGTGATGGCTTCAAAGTATATAGAATTACTCGATGAATATGAATTTACCAAAAATGATAAAAAGATACTAAAACAATATTTTAGGAGGAAATAAAAATGTCTGATTTTAACAATGCAACCCTTATGATCACTGGTGGTACTGGTTCTTTTGGTTCTACCGTTCTGAAGCACTTCCTGGACTCTGACTTGAAGGAAATCCGTATCTTCTCTCGTGACGAAAAAAAGCAGGATGACATGCGCCATGAGCTTCAGGCCAAGCATCCGGAGAATGCCAAGAAGGTCAAGTTTTACATCGGTGACGTCCGCAATCCGCAGTCCATCCGTGACGCTATGCCCGGCGTTGACTACATCTTCCACGCTGCCGCTTTAAAGCAGGTTCCTTCCTGCGAGTTCTTCCCCATGCAGGCTGTCCAGACCAACATCATAGGCACGGACAACGTCCTGCACGCCGCCATTGATGCCGGTGTAAAGCGTGTCGTCTGCCTGTCCACCGACAAGGCAGCCTACCCCATTAACGCTATGGGCATCTCCAAGGCCATGATGGAGCATGTCATTTATGCCAATGCCCGTGTAGCTGCTGAGCGTGGTGGCACTACCATCTGCTGCACCCGTTACGGCAACGTGATGTGCAGCCGTGGTTCCGTCATTCCGCTGTTCATTGACCAGATCAAGGCTGGCAATCCCATCACCATTACCGACCCCAATATGACCCGCTTCCTAATGAACCTGGACGAGGCGGTAGATCTGGTCTTGTTCGCTTTCCAACATGCAAATCCTGGTGATTTGTTCATCCAGAAGGCAGATGCCTCTACCATCGGCGATCTGGCTAAGGCTGTCCAGCAGCTCTTTGGCGATACCGGTACGAACATCATTGGCACCCGTCACGGCGAGAAGCTGTTCGAGACCCTGATGACCCGTGAGGAGCGTCTGCGCAGCGAGGATATGGGGCACTACTTCCGTGTTGCCGCTGACAACCGTGACCTGAACTATGACAAGTTCGTGGTCAAGGGTGAGGTACATACCATGGCAGACGAGTCCTACACCAGCCACAACACCGAGCGTCTGGATGTGGAGGGTACTGTCAAGAAGATCCTGACCACCGAATATGTCCAGAATGCACTGAAGGGCATCCCGAATGTCTAAAGAAAAGCTGCTGCTGGTTGGTGCTGGTGGCTTTGGGCGCATGGTAGCGGAGCAGGCGATGCTCCAATACGACTGTGCCTTTGTGGATGATGGACAGCCAGTAGGCATTGAAATCTGCGGTATTCCGGTGGTTGGCGGTCTTGCTAATTTGCCGGAGCTGCGGAAAGAGTACAGCTTGCTGGTGGTGGGTATCGGCAACAATCGGTTCCGGGCACAGGTGTATGAGAAGGCGAAAGCCCTTGGCTTTGCTTTTCCCAATATCGTTGCGCCCAGCGCCTACATCAGTCCATACGCAAAGTTGGGCTGTGGCTGCGTGGTGCTGCAAAATGCCTGTGTCCAGAATGGTGCGTCCGTTGGCGACGGTGTTCTGCTGAATGCCGGAACGGAGGTTCACTGTGATGCGACGGTAGGGGACTACGCCCTTATCTACACCAACAGCGTAGTTCGCACAGGCGCAACGGTGGGGAACTTTGCCCGCATCGGTAGCAACTGCACCATCTGCAATCATGCAACCGTGCCGGATGGCGCGGACATTCCGGACTGCACCGCAGTACACTAAGAGGTGAGAGAATGAACATTCTAGTCACAGGTGCCAAGGGCATGGTGGGAACCGCCCTGTGTAACAACCTGAAAAACATCCGGGATGGGAAGAACAAGACCCGCCCGGCATTGCATATTGAAGAAATCTACGAATATGATTTGGACTCTACCCCGGCGGAGCTGGACGAGTACTGCCAGAAGGCGGACTTTGTCTTCAATTTGGCTGGCGTGAATCGTCCGGAAAACCCGGAAGACTTCATGAAGGGCAACTTTGGCTTTGCATCTGACCTACTGAACTGCCTGAAAAAGCACAACAACAAGGCAACCATTATGCTGTCCTCCTCCATTCAAGCTACATTGGCTGGCCGCTTCGGTAATAGTGAGTATGGTCGTAGTAAAAAGGCTGGCGAGGAGCTGTTCTTCCAGTATGCTGAAGAAACTGGGGCTAAGGTTGCCGTCTATCGCTTCGTGAACCTGATGGGGCATAGCCGCCCCAAGTACAACAGCGCCGTCAGCACCTTCTGCTGGGCAGTGGCCAACGATGAACCCTTCACCGTCAACGACCGCAGCACCGAGTTGGAACTGCTGTACATCGACGATCTGGTAGAAGGTATGTTTGACCTGCTGGAAGGCAAGGAACAGCACTGTGAATTTGACGGTGTAGAGACTGTTCTGAAAGCAGACGGTCGCTACTGCTGTGTCCCTGTGACCCACAAGGTTACGCTGGGAGAGATCGTGGACTTGCTGCAAGAGTTCAAGGCACAGCCGACTACGCTCATGATGCCCAAGATGCCGGACGGCAGCTTTGCCAAGAAGCTGTATTCCCTGTACTTGACCTATCTGCCTACGGACAAGTTTAAGTATGCCCTGAAGATGAACGTGGACAACCGTGGCTCCTTTACGGAACTGGTACACACTGCCGACTGCGGTCAGGTGAGCATCAACATCAGTCGTCCGGGCATCACCAAGGGACAGCACTGGCACAATTCCAAGTGGGAACTGTTCATCGTAGTGGCAGGTCACGGTCTGATTCAGGAGCGGAACATCAACACCGGAGAAACGGTGGAATTTGAAGTATTTGGCGATAAGATTGAGGCTGTCCACATGATTCCCGGCTGGACCCACAACATCATCAACCTGTCGGAGACGGAGAATCTGGTGACGGTGATGACCTGCAACGAAATTTTTGACCCGAACCATCCGGACACCTTCTTCGAGCCGGTGTAAGAGAAAAATACTGGTTGACCTTAGGAGATTTTTATGGAACACAATTTTAAATGGAAAAATGATGGACGCACCAAGGTCATGATTGGTTGCGGTACCCGTCCGGAGATTATCCGACTGGCTGCGGTTATCAAGCGTTGCCGGGAATACTTTGACTGCTGCGTGGTCTACTACAATCAGAACTGGGACAGAAACCTTTCCACCGTGTTTTGGGAGGATTTCGAACTGAAGAACACCTTCGGGGAATATGGCCCGGACATTCTTGTGCCTGTGGTTGGCGAGAATCTGGGTGTGACCTGCGGTAACATTCTGGGACGTAGCTATGAGCTGCTCAGCGAATTGCAGCCGGAGGGCTATCTGGTGCTGGGCGATACCAACTCCTGCCTGTCTGCCATCTCTGCGAAGCGACTGCACATTCCTCTGTTTCACATGGAGGCCGGCAACCGCTGCAAGGATGAGTGCCTGCCTGAGGAGACTAATCGCCGCATCGTGGATGTGATTTCTGACGTGAATATGTGCTATTCCGAGTTTGCCCGGAAGTATCTGGCGGACACCGGACTGCCCAAGGAACGCACCTACCAGACCGGCTCTCCCATGGCGGAAGTCCTGCACATGAATCTGGAGAAGATCCAGAAAAGCGACGTGCTGGAGCGTCTGGGACTGGAGAAGGACAAGTACATTCTGCTGTCTGCTCACCGTGAGGAGAACATCGACTCTGAAAAGAACTTCCTGAGCCTGTTCACCGCTATCAACGCACTGGCAGAAAAGTACGATATGCCCATTCTCTACTCCTGCCATCCTCGCAGCAAGCACCGTCTGGAAAAGAGCGGCTTCCAGCTGGACCCTCGTGTCCGGGTCAACGAGCCGCTGGGCTTTAACGACTATAACAAGCTGCAAATGAACGCTCTGGCAATCGTCTCCGACTCCGGCACTCTGCCAGAGGAGAGCAGCTTCTATCTGTCCATCGGTCACCCCATCGCCGCCGTGTGCATCCGCACCAGTACGGAACGCCCTGAGGCGCTGGAAGCCGGTGATTTCATCCTAGCTGGCATCACTACCCGGGAACTGCTCAACGCCACCGATATGGCGATTGAAATGAAGAAGAAGGGCGTCCTGGGCAAGCCCTGCCCCGATTATGTGGACGAGACCGTGTCCATGAAGGTGGTTCGCATCATTCAGGGTTATGTAAATGTCGTTAATAAGATGGTGTGGAGAAAAGGGTAAGGGTGATAAAAATGGGTAAAACAGTATTCATTACCGGTGCATCCGGTTTTATCGGCTCCAACCTTGCCAAACGTATCCTGACCACTGAGCCGGATACCAAGGTCATTGGTCTGGACAACATGAACGATTATTATGACGTCCGCATCAAGGAGGCTCGTCTGGCGGAGCTTCAGAAGTTCGAGAACTACACCTTTATCAAGGGTAACCTTGCGGATAAGGCACTTATCAACAGCATTTTTGAGCAGTACCATCCGGATATTGTGGTTAATCTGGGTGCTCAGGCTGGTGTTCGCTACTCCATCACAAACCCGGATGCCTACATCGAGAGCAACATGATTGGCTTCTACAACATTCTGGAGGCCTGCCGTCATTATCCGGTGGAGCATTTGGTGTATGCATCTTCCAGCTCTGTCTACGGCAGCAACAAGAAGGTGCCCTACTCCACCGATGACAAGGTGGACAATCCGGTTTCTCTGTATGCGGCTACCAAGAAGTCCAACGAGCTGATGGCACATGCTTACTCCAAACTCTACAATATCCCCTCTACTGGTCTGCGGTTCTTCACGGTCTATGGCCCTGCTGGTCGTCCGGATATGGCATATTTTGGCTTTACCAATAAGCTGGTGAACGGCGAAACTATCAAAATCTTCAACTACGGCAACTGCAAGCGGGACTTTACTTATGTGGATGACATCGTGGAAGGCGTTGTCCGTGTGATGGCGAAAGCTCCTGAAAAGAAGAATGGCGAGGATGGTTTGCCCATTCCGCCCTATGCAGTCTACAATATCGGCAACTCCAACCCGGAGAACCTGCTGGACTTTGTGCAGATCCTGTCGGAGGAGCTGGTGCGTGCCGGTGTACTCCCTGCGGACTATGACTTTGAGGCTCACAAGGAACTGGTTCCCATGCAGCCCGGTGACGTGCCTGTGACCTTTGCTGACACTGAGCCGTTGGAGCGTGACTTCGGTTTTAAGCCCCATACCCCACTGCGTGAAGGCCTGCGGAAGTTTGCTGAGTGGTATAAAGAGTTTTATATGGAATAAGAAGAGAGGGGAAGACTATGAAAATCGCAGTTGCTGGTACCGGCTATGTCGGTTTGTCCATTGCTACGCTGCTATCGCAGCATCATGAGGTCATGGCAGTGGATATTATCCCGGAAAAAGTTGACCTTATCAATCACAAGAAGTCTCCGATTCGGGACGAGTACATTGAAAAGTATCTCGCCGAAAAAGATCTGAATCTGACTGCCACACTTGATGCTGAAGCCGCCTACAAAGATGCGGATTTTGTTGTCATTGCAGCACCTACCAACTATGACAGCAAGAAAAACTTCTTTGATACTTCTGCAGTAGAAGCTGTCATCAAGCTGGTGATCCAGTATAATCCTGATGCCATCATGGTCATCAAGTCCACGATTCCGGTCGGATTCACGGCTTCTGTGCGTGAAAAGTACCACTGCGACAACATAATTTTCAGCCCGGAGTTCCTACGGGAGTCTAAAGCTCTGTACGACAATTTGTACCCGAGCCGTATCATTGTTGGCACTGACGTGGACAATGCCCGTCTGGTGAAAGCCGCCAACACATTTGCGGGTTTGCTGCAGGAGGGTGCTATTAAGGAGAACATCGACACGCTGATCATGGGCTTCACGGAGGCAGAAGCTGTTAAGTTGTTTGCCAACACCTATCTGGCCCTGCGTGTCAGCTATTTCAACGAGTTGGATACCTATGCAGAGATGAAGGGGCTGAACACCCAGCAGATTATCGAGGGCGTCTGTTTGGATCCTCGCATTGGCAGCCACTACAACAACCCTAGCTTTGGTTATGGCGGTTACTGCCTGCCCAAGGACACCAAGCAGTTGTTGGCCAACTATGCTGATGTTCCGGAGAATCTGATTGAGGCCATTGTGGAATCCAACCGTACTCGTAAAGACTACATTGCCGACCGTGTGCTGGAAATTGCGGGCGCATACGAAGCAAACGAGGCTTATGATCCCAGTAAGGAACACAATGTGGTGGTTGGTGTATATCGCCTGACCATGAAGTCGAACTCCGATAACTTCCGTCAGTCTTCCATTCAGGGCGTTATGAAGCGCATCAAGGCAAAGGGCGCAACGGTCATCATCTATGAGCCGACGCTGGAGAATGGTTCTACCTTCTTTGGCAGTGAAGTCGTGAATGATCTGGCGGAATTCAAGAAGCGCAGTCAAGCCATTATTGCCAACCGCTACGATAGCTGTTTGGACGATGTTCAGGAGAAAGTATACACGCGCGATCTGTTTCGCAGAGACTAGTTTAGCGCTGAGGCATCTTAGTCGGCATGTACTATTAAATTTGCAGAAAAATGGTTTTTGCAGACAAAGCGAAAGTTGATTTCCTCATTTCCACATATATTTTCCTACTATAAAACCAGCATTTCAAGGTTGTACTTGTTTGACGAATTAAGATGGCATGAAGGAAGGAATAATCCAAAATCTCCGAAATGACCTGAAGGAGTACATTTTATATGGTGGATATTAAACGAAAACTTCAAAAGATGTCAGAGAGTGCGAAGTCGGCGATTGTCTATACACTGTCTACAGTCTTTTCAAGAGGATTGGCGATTATAACAGTTCCAATCTTCACCAGACTGATGACAACAGATCAAATTGGCGAAGTTAACCTGTACAATTCATGGTATTCCCTGATAAGTGTTGTTACAACGCTCTCGTTGACATCGGGTGGCTATTCAGTGGCAATGAAGGAGTATCCGGATAAGAGAGACCAGTACCAATCTTCTGTGCTGTCACTGACATCTTTGATTGCTCTTATTATTGCCATCATATATTTTATTACTCCTGATATTTGGAGTAGATTGTTGGGACTGCCAAATGGATTGATGGTTTTGATGTTGATTGGATTCCTAGTGGCCCCGGCTCGTGATTTTTGGCTGGCACGTCAAAGATACGAATATAAATATAAGTTATCAGGATGCGTAACGATAGGATCTGCGATATTGGCATCAGTATTGTCAGTTGTTGCAGTGCTTGGCGCAAATAGCGTTGGACATGAGAATATTGCAGAGGTACGACTTTACGCAAACTATCTCGTTGTATATGGTGTGGCTGCAGTAATTTGGGTGTGCCTGTTTTGGAAGGGAAAGACACTGTACAATAAAGAATATTGGAAGTTGTCTTTATCTCTAAGCATTCCGCTTATTGGATATTCAATAGCCGCACAAATTCTAAGTGTATCTGACCGAATGATGATTAGTCAGATGGTAAATAATAGTGCAGTTGGAATTTATAGTACCTTGTATACAGTGAGTTCGCTGTCCTTGATGCTTTGGCAGGCAATTCACGCTTCTTTTGTTCCGTATCTATTTCAGAATATAGAGAGCAATGTAAAAGGTATAAAGAGGATATCGTCTCAAATTATGCTTTTGTATGCAGTGATGGCAGTGATGATGACCTATATGGCACCGGAAATTGTTAGAATACTCGCAACAGAAGAATATTATGAGGCTATCTATATTATGCCGCCGATTGCTGCGGGAGTCTTCTTCACGGCATTTGCCAATATTTATTCGGATATAGCTGTGTACTACAAGAAAACACAGTATGTGATGTATCCGGCAGTGATTGCAGCTGTGGCAAATCTTGTGTTAAACTACATCTTTATCAATGCTTATGGATATATGGCTGCGGCATATACAACGCTGTTCTCTTATATTCTGATGGCACTCTTCCAAGGAATTTGGGCTAGAAAATTGTGCAAAGAGAATGGTATTGCGGAATCTTCTGTTTTTGAAGATAGAAAACTAATATTACTCGCATGTGTAACAACGGTTCTGTGTTTGCTTGGTATAGCTTTGTATAATTTCTATATTATCCGGTATTTGATTATTGTACTTATGGCAGTGCTGAGTATAGTTTTTTATAAGAAATACAAAACAGCCAAGAAAAACTGATGTAAAATAGGCCATGTGTCCTCAAGCACATGGCTGTGCTGCTCAAGTGTGCCACCTCTCCATGGTGAGCAGCAGGCAACGGATAATTATCCGGCTAAAGCATATATACGTAAATTCACTCTTTGGATGAGGAAAAAACTATAATGGGAAAGTATTTTGGAACCGATGGCTTCCGTGGAGAAGCTGGTATTGACCTGACCGCCGACCATGCCTACAAGGTTGGCCGCTTCCTTGGCTGGTATTATAACGCACTGCGCGAGCGCAACGGCAACAACGAGCCTGCACGAATCGTCATTGGTAAAGACACTCGTCGCAGCTCCTATATGTTCGAGTATAGCTTGGTTGCTGGTCTGACTGCTTCCGGCGCAGACGCCTATCTGCTGCACGTCACTACTACGCCCAGTGTGGCCTACATCGCCCGCGTGGACGACTTCGACTGTGGCATCATGATTTCTGCCAGCCATAATCCCTACTACGATAACGGCATCAAACTGATCGACTGCTATGGCGAGAAAATGCCCGAGGAAATCCTGTTGCTGGTAGAGGACTACATCGACGGAAAGCTCCATGTGTTCGACAAGGACTGGCCGGAGCTGCCCTTTGCTCACCGTGAGCACATTGGCTGCACTGTGGACTATGTTTCTGGTCGTAACCGCTACATGGGCTATCTGATCAGCCTCGGTATCTACTCCTTTAAGGGTGTCAAGGTCGGTCTGGACTGTGCCAACGGCTCCAGCTGGAACATTGCCAAGTCTGTGTTTGATGCTCTGGGAGCAGATACCTACGTCATCAATGCACAGCCCAACGGCACCAACATCAACAACAATGCGGGCTCCACCCACATTGAGGGTCTGCAGAAGTTCGTGGTGGAGAACGGTCTGGACGTTGGTTTCGCTTATGACGGTGATGCGGACCGTTGCCTGTGTGTGGATGAAAAGGGTAATGTGATCACTGGCGACCATATCCTGTACATCTACGGCTGCTACATGAAGGAGCGCGGCAAGCTGCTGACCAATACAGTCGTTACCACGGTTATGTCCAACTTTGGCCTGTATAAGGCTTTTGATGAGCAGGGCATCGGCTACGCAAAAACCGCTGTGGGCGACAAGTACGTCTATGAGTATATGGCTAAGAACGGCTGCCGTATCGGCGGTGAGCAGAGTGGTCATATTATTTTCAGCAAGTATGCCAGTACCGGTGACGGCATCCTGACCAGCCTGAAGATGATGGAGGTTATGCTGGCCAAAAAGCTGCCCATGAGCAAGCTGGCTGAGCCGCTGAAGATCTACCCGCAGGTGCTGGAGAACGTTCGTGTGACTGACAAGAAGGCCGCACAGGATGACGAAGCAGTGCAGGCAGCAGTCAAGGCCGTAGCCGAGGCACTAGGCGACACTGGCCGTATCCTTGTCCGTGAGTCCGGCACTGAACCGGTCGTGCGTGTGATGGTGGAAGCACCTGACCACGACACCTGCCAGAAGTATGTAGATGAAGTTGTGGAGACCATCAAGAGCCGGGGTTACGGAGTTTGTGAGAACTGCTGAGCCAGATCCACTACGCCACATCTGCAAACCTGTCGCCCTCGGAGCTTGTGCTTCTGGTACTACTGGGTACGATTGCGTGGCACAACCGCAAAGATAAGCAATGGCTCCCAGTTGTGTACTGTGTCTTTCTGATCCTCTATATCACGCTGCTACGCCGTGCGCCGGGATATAACGAGAGCATTCGACTCAGGCTTAAGCTATGGCCGAATGCGGGTGTATGGGCAGGCAACTTGCTCAATTTGATTCTCTATGTGCCGTATGGGGTAACAAGCTGGCAGTGGAAGCGGGAAGGCAAGAAGATCGTCGTTGCCGGGTTTGCCTTATCTGTGTTCTGCGAAGTGCTCCAGTACTTGACTGGGCGTGGAATGGCAGATGTCAACGACGTGTTGTTCAACACGTTGGGGGCGGCTGTGGGAGTATGGTTGGCCAGGAGAATAGCTTAGTAGTCACTGTCGTCGTTATCCTCCTCATCTTCATCGTCCTCTGGTTCTATGCCATTCCATCCGATGAATTCTTCTGTGGAGGACGGACGGGATAGTCCATTTCGCCCTCGTCCTCGTCGATGATAGAATTGTTGATGTCGGATTTGTAGAAATCTGTGTTCATTTTAAGTCACCTCTATGGATAAGCATAAAGGCGAAATTGGAACATTATGATGTATATATGCTTGATATCGTAAGTTGACCTTGAAAACAATGGACTGAAAGTATAATATTGAGCTGTGAGGACCTGTGTCTCACAGCTTTGCCGCTCGAAACTTTGCACACCTCTACGCGGTGAGCGGCAGGCAACACAAATGATTGTGGCTAAGAATGCAAAGTTTTTAGCAATTCAAAATATTTAGGCAGGTGAATTCGACTATGGCAGAATACAGAATGACCTATTTGGATGCAAAAAAATTTATTGATGATTGTGCCGATAAATCTAGCACGCCTGAACTTATTAAATCACATTCACCGGAAATACTTGCGGCTTTAACGGCGAAAACAAGTGTGGATTGCGGGATGAATGAGAAATCTCTAGATGAAACAGTAACACTGTGGAAAAACCAAATAGGAAATCCCAGCGAATTATTACTTGGAACAAAGTATTTTTCAATTAAGAGTAGTATGATAGAACTGGTTGAAGGAATGGCTGGATCGGGAATACTGGACTTAATTATTTCGAATTGCGTAGCAGGTGTCCCGTTTAGTTTTCAGGGGATTGCGGTGGGGGCAATTGCTAATTTGGTAATCACCTTAGAACATATTTTCAAGGCAGCCAGTGATTTGGAAGATCATGATTTTTGTGTCTACATGCAAGCAACAACACACTTTAGAGAATATAGAGAATTTACGCATGATGATTTGGTTCATTGGTTCCCTGATGAACCGGACAACATCTGTAATATGCACAATTCAACATGGGATTGCGAGTACTACATAAATGATGATAAGTGTGATATGCTGAAAAACGGCCACCTTGATTGTGCTTTGGCATCTTTGAAAGGAAAAGGAATCCTGTCTTTAAAACGAAAAAATGGTAAGGATTACTATTCATTTGTGTGGTAAATATGGTGTAAATATGAATGACGAAAAAGAAAAGTACACAGCAGATGATTATAGGGAAACTTCGTTTTTAGTTATTGACGATGAAGATTCCTCGAAGGTGATTCACGATTTTTGTGATGCTGTATTCGCCCAACAGTTGCCAAGTGAAAATGATAAGAATGAAGATGTTAAAGAGCAACATGATGCGGAAGAGCTCATTCTTTCTGGAAAAGAATTTCTGGCACATTTTATAATTGATTTACCAAAACCAATTACAATTGTCCAGGAAGTTTACCATATAGATCGGAGCTTTAGAGATACATACTATATGTATTTCTCAAATCAACATTTTCAAGTTGAACGGTATTCGCGACGCTTATCATTCTTTTTTGGATCATACGGCAGAAAGAAATTCTTGGGTAATAGTAGTAAAATACAGACAGAACTGGAGAATAATTTCATTGGATGTTGTGTCATAAATCCTCTGGTAGCAGGCGGTTTGGGAAGAACACTGATAAATCCAAAGTATGTCCTTCCAAAGAAAGAACTGCCGGTGTATATGAGACTGTCTGATTTCTGTGTTCATATTTATGGAAGAACATTGAAGGTAAGAGCATTTCCGTACAGAATGCAAGATCAGGAAACTATGCGTTGTGCGGAAGTGACTCTTATGAATATATTGGAATATTATTCGAATGGCTACAACGACTATAAGAGTGCTCTTCCCAGCGAAATTATTGAAAAAGAAAGAGAGTGTGCTTATGAGCGTGTGCTTCCGTCAAGAGGAATTACATACACGGTCTTGACAAAGGTTCTTTCTGAATTTGGATTTTCTCCAAGGCTATATCATATTTCTGCTATTGATGACTTTGAGTACTCATCGATACGGCGAGAAAACGAATTGAGAAGATGGTTGCACTATTACATTGAATCTGGCATTCCTGTGGCAATAGGACTTGGTTCAGTGGAGGGAAATGAATCGGGCCATTCTATGGTTTGTATTGGACATGGAAAAGCAAAAGATACATTGAAGAATCAGGCGTACAGAAACAGATGGATCTCGTGGGAAAATCGAAATCAAGCCCATCCTATTATCAATTCAGCGGATTTTTATGAGGATTACGTTGTGGTAGACGATAACCAGCCAGTTTATCAGGTTAGAAGCTTTGACAATCTTTCCCTCTATCCCAATATGAGAGTTGAGAATTTAGCTGTTCCACTGTATAAACGTATGTTTTTAGATGCACCGGATGCGACATCAACTATTAGATCACTGTTAAACGATGAGAGATTAGGTCTGAATGTGTGGGCAAAGGATTGTCTTCATGAAGGTGAAAGTGTTGTAGTCAGAATGTTTATGGCTTCTTCACGCAGTTATAAAGCTTTTAGGGCGAAAACACTGTCAGGTGTGCTTGTAAAAGAACTTTATACACTTATCCCTATGCCACGATTTATTTGGGTCTGTGAATTATATAGGATTGGCGATTATGACAACTTAATGGCTTTTGGGGAAATCGTTATAGATGCAACATCTGCGCCTAATCGTAGTCATCAAAGCCTTATTTTAATGCATTATCCAAAATTGATTGCATATCGCGAACCGGACCAGAATGAAGCTGGATTTAGTAAAATGGCAGAATTGCAAAGTGATCAATTGATTCCAGGATATAGACGAAATCTGGACGAGATCACTTTGGAATGATGCGTATTTATGTCGAAGCGAACTATAATGGCGTTTGAAATGATAATTTGCACTCCTACGAAAAAAAGATTGACGTGACCCGGAGAATGTGCTATAATAATACAGCGTTTATTTGAAGCGTCGGAGATTTTTGATCGTTAGAACGACGAGGTGATTTCATGAAGACTAGTAGTATGATTGAGCGAGAAATGAGACGCAGCGGCGGGCGGGTTAAGATTATCTCGGTTCCTGCTAGTATGCGACCGACTAAGGCATCATTGAAAAAACTTGACAGAGAAATTTCGGCGCAGGTGCGTGCAAATGAAGCGATGAGTACGAGAAGCATTTTGTACTCGTCTCAGTCTTCTTTGAAGTGACAGGTGCGGGGATTGGAGTGCTAGTAGCATAAATGATGGTGATATGGCATTTTGCTGTTGCGCTATCAGCACCTCGATCGTTTTTTTGGTGCTGATTAGTGGCATGAATGCAGACGAGATTCTCGCCAAGTTGAAGTTAGCATAGTAGCCGTGTGAACTCCAGAAGTTCACACGGTCATTTTTAGAGGTATCTATATAGTTAGTGATGGAAATAAAAGGAAGAGATATCCTGTGGCTAAGACACGCAAGCTCGGCGGAGGTCGGAAGCCATCAAAGCCAGAGTACAGTGCAGCCAAGAACCTGGCACAGCAGATGAAAGCAGCCGCTGACCTTTATACGGACAAAATGAGCCTGCAAGCCATCGCAGACGCGCTGTCTCTCAACCCTATCAAGGTTCGGAAGCTGCTCATCACAGCCGGGGTCTACCAGTCGGACACGGCAAAGCTCGTCCAACAGACCTTTAATGCCTTCAGAGAAACACAAAGCTATTCTGCTGCCGTTACCTCCACCATGTCCACTTTGCAGCTGTCCCGTCCCTCTGTGACCTCTTATCTGCCGTATGAGAAAGGCGTGTACTTCCCGGAGGAAGCTGAAGCAGCGAATATCAGTGCCGGGGCAGAGCGGCAGCGACACTACCGAGCTGTGGTTGCGCTGAGGAAGGATCCCTGCGAAGAAAACCTCTGGAAGTGTGTGGTGGCTTTTCGGGGATACAAGTTCAAGACGATGTCCGGCTTGCCCTTTACATATACGCTGAAAAAGGGCAGGGGAGATGAGTTCACCAAGGAGCTGTGGATTGACCGCAGAGAGGATAGCAAGAGCCTTGCTTGGAGTTCCGTGACGCTGGCGTATCACAATATCGGTAAAATCGGAGAGGTAGTGGACAGACCTAAGGCTCTGGGAGATATCCGGGGTGTGTCGTATATCTATGGGCTGTTCTACCGATTTGGCCTGATCGACGTGCCGGACAAGGTTAAGGAGAAGATGGCGAAGCAATAAGAAAACGAGACATATTTTGTTTTAAAATGGAATGTGATATAATAAAACTGGCGGTTTACCGTACTACATGAAAAGGGCAGGTGAATGTGCAAATGTACATCATTTGTCAAAATTCAACACTTTCATCAGCTATCGATGCAGTTGCTAAAGCAGTCAGCTTATTATGTTTGAAGCAAGAAAAGAACAGAATCAATAAGCGGATTCAGTCATTGCTTCATATTGCTGATGATCTGGCACCGGATTCTGTGGAGTATCAGTGCGTTTATGAAAGAATTCTCGAATTGGAAAGGATGCGAGAACTGATCAGACGCATTAGAAAGGCTAAGTGTGCACAGATTTATGCGCAGTTGCATATGCTATGGGTTAATAGAGCCCAAAAGGCCAGTCGCGCGACTGCGGGTTTGACTACTGATCCAATGAGCATCGCTATGCCCATTCCTCCCACGTTTGAGGCTACCTTGAGTAGTTTCGGACGTGGGAGGGATTTGGATGCCCTCGCATGCTGAAAAAAATCAAACAGAGATCGAAAACTACTATCATATTATAGACCCGGAAGGAAGGCTGTCTAAGTACGAGAAGGCTGAAGAAGAACGCAAGGTGTTAGCGAATATGCCTGCTTGCTTCCCGGAAGCACTACGATATGTGATGACACGCTTCGGATTTACGCAAGAGGCTCTGGCCTTTGAATCAAAGGTGTCGGAGTCAACGATCGGTCGCTACAGAAATGGAAAGGTTGAAAGTTTTTCTGAGAAAAACGTGGTTGCACTATGCGTTGCTATGCACCTTCCTCCATGGCTTTCGTTTGCGCTCATAGCAAAAGCGGGTTTTAGCTTGGCTGCAACCAGAGAACAGCTAGCACATTTGATGATTCTAAACTGTATGTATATGAGGTCGATTGATGAGGTGAACGAGTACTTAAGGGAAAGAGGAAATGCTTCACTGTCCCGAGAGACGGCACAGGATTGTCGAGCTTCTTGAGATTCTGAACCTAAAATGATGAGCCGTGTGTTCAACTCCCTGCCGGAGAAGGATACACGGCTCATTTGCACTGTTTGAGGACAAGGACAAGAAGAGCCAGATGCGAATCTGCACACTTGGCTTATCGGGAGACCGTGTGAGCCAGTTTAAAACTGAATTGCTGCCTGTTTGGTGCTGCTCAGAACGCGTAGTAAGCCGGGGTGGACTTCAAAAAATCTGAAATTATTTCGGATTTTAGGAGTCTATTCCGGCTTTTTTGCGTTTATAGGATCGGAATTGGCAGATTACACAATTTTCCGGCTTATTTCTCGTCGCTTCGATGAAAAATGACTGCTCCTATTTACAAATAGAGTTTTGGCTGCTATATTATAGATATAATAATAGCCTGAAAAGCTCTATTGAAAAGATAATAATTTGTAACGTGGAGGTGTATTACCAGACAAAGATAGTCATGTTGTTCAGTTAAAAAAATCCTTCTGAATGACGTCTCAGCAAGAGACATTACATAGGTTTTTAGTAGAGTGCCGCGATTGTTGGAGGCAGTCAGCGCACAATTATTGAGGAGTTATAACTAAACGGTCCTTAATTCAATACTAAAACACTACTGTAAGGTTGAAGTGCGTCTACTTGCTGATAAGACTATAAAATGTCTGGCTAATACACGTCCGGTCAATGAGTACGGAAACGGAAATACATAAGACCGGAGTAAATTTAGAAACAAGTAATGCGTAAGCAACTTGAAATCTGAATTTGCTCCGGTCTTTTTTTATTAAAATTTTCAGCGAAGGAGGTGAACCGAGGTGGCATCCGCTGTACATAAGAATACCGAGACCAAAGCGGCATCCGTCAATGTCAACTCGGTTTGCCGCCAGAATACTGCTGAGCAGGGGATGGCTGCGCCAGATGAGTTTATGGCAGAGGTTCAGTGGTCCATGGCAATACGGAAGATGATTGCAAAACTTGAGTTCGGAGACGCTCTAAAGCTGCTGATGAACGACCGGGATATGTCTGTAGAGAATATGGAGTCTGAGTCCGGACTCTCTGTGTCCACAGTGAAGCGGCTTCGTGCAGGACAGGATGCAAGTGTGGAGCAGATCGTTGCCATCTCTGTGGCACTGCACCTTCCGCCACCTGTAAGCGGTGATTTATTGAGGATGTGCGGAATCACGCTGGATTTCAACAATCAAAAGAATACTGTCTATCAGATGATTCTGACGGAGTATTACAAAGAGGGCATCGAACAAGTCAATGTCTGCCTTGAAGCATGTGGATGTGCGAAACTCAAAACTGCCTGTTAATGCGGACACAACAGAATATACCTATGAGGCGATTGGACCATAAAACGGTCTGGTCGCCTCTTTTTTTGAGATTTTTTCTGAGGTAAGGGCTCAAGAAGTGAGCCCTAAACGGTAATAAAACGGCGCAGTAAGGCTGCATAAGAGCATCTGACATGGCGGTGCTTTTTATAAAAATACGAAATAACGATGTTTTGTGTGCTGCTTTTTAGAGCTCATCTGATGAACTGGTGATTTGAGGTGTTCTCGGTTATCATGTAGTCAGTTCAAGGAACGAACCCCCCAAAAGGCAAGTTCTAAGAACAAAAAATAATATCGTAAGCCCGATTCTAGAGAGGGTTGAGGATACCATAACGGAGTTTTACCAGCCGGCAGACGCTGTCTGCTGCGGTAGAACGACCGGTCTATGGGGGTACCTCCCATCTCTGGAATCGGGCCTTTTTGCGTTTTGCAGGATGGTTCAGTGCATGGCGTGAACCCTTCTATCCAGTCTCCGTCATCGGTATCCTTCCCCTCCCTGAGTCCGGGGGAAAGGACACGAAAATGACTGACATGATGAACTGCGTGGACAAGCTGCTGGAGAAGAAGATCTCCGGCTACAAGCAGCGCAGGGCTGTGAATCGCTACGGTGTTTATCGTTAGCCTTCCAAATTTTCGACTTTTCACGACTTATCGAAAATTTGGAGGTTACACATGAGTTTCAATAATGGTAATGAACGTCGCAAGCTGAACGCAAAGTGGGAGCAACTCCGTGTGCAGTACCGCGAAGCCGGAATGAGCGAAGAGGCAATTCAGGCGATGTATGAGTTTGATCTGGGCGTCCTGAACAGTGAACGCGCCTATGATGCCAACACGGTGGCAGTCTGTGATGGCGAAGATGACGTTGACGCAAGGAAAGCAGCGAATCTTAAGCAATATGAAGCTGCAATCACAGTAACGGATACCTACCACGAAACCAAGAGCCGCTTTGGATGGATCGGTGAAATCGAGGACGAGCGGTTGCTGTCTGCTCTTGAAAATTTGTCGGACTCAGACCTTGAACTGATTACTCTGTATGCCTATGAGGGATATGACACCGTTGAAATTTCTAAAGCATTTGGTAAGACAAAGCAAAATATTAGTAAGAAAATTCAAAGAATTGCTAATTTTATCAAAAACTTTCAAATTGGGGTTGTCTGAAGGGCGTTTTCGTCGGCTACCAAGTGAAGGGACAATTTCTCAAGCGGCACTCACCGCAGGGCAAAACGTCCGACCTCAGGGACCTTGAAAACTGAATAGTTCCGTCATCTGGTACTCCGATAATGATACTTCCGTAATTCGCGGCCCGGTCACAAAGCAGACGGGGTGGCTGAAATGCCAATGAAGCGGTACAAGTCCGCTGCCAGATGTTTATGCCCCACTCGCAGGGAGCCGAGGGCGAATATGCGAGACCTGAACATATTTTATCAGGAGTGACCGGATGCTGTTTTCGGTCTCCGGTCACTCCTGTTCTCTTACATATTTATCCGCTATCCACTTTTACTAACACGGAGGACTACTCAAATGGACGAGTTGAATCCTACGGTGCGCGAACAGGAGATTTACGAGGAGATGGAACTGACCCCGGAAATGATCAAGTCCATCCGAACCCTCTGTGCAACCTGTCTGCGACATTTCGTAGAAGCCAAGGCTTTCAAAATTGCTATCGTGCCGAGTGCAGACAACAGCATGGACACTTGCACTGTCTGTCAGACCCGGCGCGGTTACGATTATGTTGTAATGCACCGTTGATACCGGTGCTTTATCTCAGTCATCGAAGGAGATGATGTGTATCGTATAAAAAGAATTGCTCCCATACTTCAACAGAAACCCGCTGCCTAGGAGGTGCAGCGGGTTTCTTACATATCCAAACGGAGGTTTCGCAATTTGGAATCTACTTTGAAATTCCAACGCGGAGATATCTACTTCGTTCGACTTGACAACCGGACGGGTTCCGAACAAAGCGGAACCCGTCCGGCGGTCATCCTGCAAAACGATGTGGGAAACTCCTGCTCACCGACATTGATCGTTGCGACTTTGACAAGTAAGACAGAAAAGAAAGCTATGCAGCCGACGCATTGTCTGGTGGAACCGGAAGGGCTGGAGCCGTCCATCGTTCAGGCTGAACAGATTTTCACCATCGATAAAAGCCGTGTCAAAAGATTTGTCGGACACCTCACCCCAGAAGAGATGGAGCGGGTCGATGATGCTGTGAAAATCAGCCTTGCGCTGAACCCGATGGGGAGTATCCAAAAACTCAAACCGATCATCCGCTCTACGGCGGCTTACGCACCGCCAGAAGTAGTTGACGGTAAGCCGCCTGTCTATCCCTACACTCCTATCAAATCCGATTTTGAGGATGCAGGAACAGTCGAAGAAATGATGTTATACACCGAACTGCAATCCGCTGTTCACGCAATGATCCAGCGGCTTGAATACAGCTTCACCTTTAATCCCAGCTTGCTCACCAGCCCGAAGCGTAAGAAGCAAGTGACTGAGATTTTGACCGAAGCTGAAAAATACATTTGGCGAATTAAGGAGGAAATCAGATGCGCCTGAAGAATGACACTGAAAATTTTGCAGCTTCCTTCAATATCACCCCGCCTTACCAAATGAGGGTGATTCACAGCAGTAAGCTGATCTACCCCCGTGAAATCTACCAGCGGGGTGTGCAGCGCAAGCGGGTGGAACTGATTGCTGCTGACTTCAACGAATACGTTGCGAATGAGCCGAAGATCAGCTTCCGCAACGGCAAGTATTATGTGGTGGATGGCCAGCACACCATCGAAGCGCGCATCCTTCGTAACGGCGGCAGAGCCTTGCCAATTCTCTGCAAGGTCTACACCGGTATGACCATGCAGCAGGAAGCCCTGCTCTTTGCCGAGCAGAACGGCCATTCTGCCCCTTTGTCTGCGGGCATCAAGCTGCGAGCAAAGGTTGCGGGCGATGATGCTCCTTCCAAAGAATTTCTCGCTGCTACCAACCGGGTGGGGCTGGCATTCAACTATGACAGTTTGCAGCTGAGCGACTACCGCATCAGCTGCGTGGGCACCGCGCTCAAGCTGTATAACGAGATGGGCGAAAAGATCTACTGCGAATCCCTGCGGCTGATCGTGGCAGCTTGGGGAGGCAAGCCTGATTCGTTCCGAGCATCTGTCCTGCGAGGCATGATGCACTTTATGGAACTGTATCACGGCGAGTTCAGCGAGGAACGGCTGGTTCGTGCGCTTGGCAGCGTCCATCCCATGGAGATTTACCGTGTTGGCAGGGATAACCCTGCAAAGCTGCCCGGATGGAAGAAATACGTTTTCCCCATCTACATGGCTTACAATGGTAAAGGCCGCAAGGATGCATTGCCGATGAAATTCTAAAACATATTTTCTCTGCCAAGAGGCACCCGCAAGCTGTGGGTGCCTCTTGATACATATTGACTGGTTGAAAAGTTCTGAATTTCGCCGACTGGAAATAGACTGAAGTGACACATATCACAATCAAGTGAACCGAAAAGGGGGATTCGATGGAAAAAACTCCTTTTATTCTGCACGAAAAATTTCGTTCGGACAACAACGAACAGCGCAAAGAACATTTTCAAAAGAAATTTGAACGATATATCGTCGATGAGTTGTCCAATACCGCTCCTTCAAAATCCTGCGCCTGATTTGGCATCCTTGAATTTGAGGGGAGAATGCGGTATGTTGCGCATGGACGATTGTGCACAAAAAGAAAGGTGCAAATCATGAAAGCAGCAATTTATTGCCGCCTGAGCAAAGAAGATGAATATAAAATTGGCGAATCGGAAAGTATTCAGAATCAAAAGTCGATGCTGATCCAGTACGCCATTGAGAAAGGATTTGATATTTACCAGATTTATTCGGATGAGGATTATTCCGGCATCGATCGGAACCGCCCGGCATTCAATTCGATGATACAAGCCGCAAGCGAACATAAATTCGATGTGGTGCTGGCCAAGACGCAATCCCGTTTTACCCGCGATATGGAACTCGTGGAAAAATACCTGCACGGAAAGTTTATTGAGTGGGGCATTCGGTTCATTGCTGTCGTTGACCATGTGGATACAAACGATACTGCGAATAAAAAATCTCGTCAGATCAATGGCCTGATCAACGAGTGGTATCTGGAAGACTTGTCTACCAATGTCCGCTCGGTGCTTGACCACAAGAGGAAAGAGGGTTTGTTCATCGGCTCTTTTGCGCGGTATGGGTATTGCAAAGACCCGAATGCAAAAGGAAAACTTATCATCGATCCGGAAGCTGCCGAAGTGGTAAGGCGGATTTTCTCTATGGCTCTTAGTGGAATCGGTGCGCATAAGATTGCGCGGATTCTGAATGATGAGAAAGTTCCAAGCCCAACTGCTTATAAACAGCAGCATGGCATCCATTACCATATTGCAGCGAAAAATCCCAATGCAGACCTTTGGAGTAGCCCCACGGTATACCAGATGCTGCACAATCAGCTTTATGTCGGAGATATGGTGCAGGGGCGGCATAAAAAGGTGAGTTATAAGTCCGAAAAGACGATTTGGCTTCCTCAGTCGCAGTGGATTGTTGTAGAAAACACCCATGAAGCCATCATTGACCGGGGGACGTTTGAAACAGTTCAGATGATGCTGAAAGAACGTACTCGGAGTGGTGGAAAAGGAACGATTCATCCGCTGGCGAAAAAAGTGATTTGCGGATGCTGTGGCAGCTACATGGAACAAACTGGCCGTCAGCCAAAGGCGGATGGGACTCAAAGACGCTATGTTCGCTGCCGGATGCACCAGCGCGCACCGGAAGTGTGTGGCAACAAGACCTGTACAGATATGAACGCATTGGAGAATGCTGTGCTGGAACGTATCCGGGCATATGTGGCAGATTATTTTGACCCTGAAAAAGTTACCCTTCCAGAACAGGATGACCCAATCCAGCAGCGAGAGCATGCAAAGCGTGACGAGCTGAAACGGTTGAAAAGCGAAGTAGACCGGCGGCGCAAAGCTATGCAGGAACTGTATCTGGATAAGGTGTCTGGTCTGATTGATACCGTCCAGTTTTCTGAAATGAACCAGACTTTTCTGGAAGATGTAAAAAATGCAGAAACGCGAATCAATATTTTGGAAGCGGAATTGGAACAACAGCAGGAAGAAACCAGCGTGGTTCAGACGCAGATGCAGCGTGTGCGGGAACTGGCACAGGTTTCCCATCTGACCCGTGAACTTGCTGTACTGCTGGTTCATCGTGTCGTTGTCGGAACGAAAGACCCACTCACCGGAGAGCAAAAAATCACGATTGAATGGAATTTCTAAGTCGGCAAGCAGTTTAGCTGCCCCGTTGGGTTATTTTCGTCAGCCCAGGTGGGATACACCTCGCTGGAGGCTACGTTGGCAATATAATCCCGGAAGGAGACGGTCACGTTGCGGGCGGAAGCTGCCGGTTTGCCCAGATGCACCGTGATATTTTTGGGGATGATGACCTGTTCCAGCACCCTGGGCGTGCAGTTTTCCCGCGGCTGCGGGCCGCTGCCGCCGCTGCCCGCAAACAAAGCGTGCGGCGGGATGATGATGGGCGCGTTCGGGATGTCCCGGTCTTCCTCGGTAACAGGAAGCATCTGGGGCTGCGCCAGCGTTACCTGCCCGGCAAAGATCTGGATGCCCTCAATGCGCACGGTGCGGTAGCCGGGCTTTGCGGCGGTCAGGCTGACAATGGCGTAGGGGCGGGTAGTGTTGTCCTCGTCCAGAGAGAGGGCGCAGGCAGGGGCTTCAACGGGAATATCGGCGGCGCTGCCGGTGGCATCAGTGATGCAGTGCAGGGTAAAGCCGTCCCCCTGCACCGCAACGGTCACCCCCTCCACGGGGGCAGACTGGCGTGCCGCAAAGGTCTGGATGCGGAGAGTTCCGGTGTTTTTCATGGAGATACGCTCCTTTGCTGGTAAAAGTATGCTTCTGCCCCAGCGTATTCCGTCCGGTGCCCGGGCGTGCATGGCAATGCCCGCAGCAAACAAAAAAAGCCGCCCGAAGGCGGCAGGGGGAGAAAGCTTATTTGGCGCTGTCCTTGGCAAGGGCGGCGTCAATATTTTTTTGCAGGGCGGCAAGGTTTTCTTCCTTGTCGATGCCGCCCAGCAGGGGCTGGCCTACAACATTGCCGTCCCGGTCAAAAACGTAGGTGGTGGGGAAGGCCATGATGTTCAGCGCAAACTTACCGGCCTCGCTGCCGGAAGCAAAGTAGATGTTGCGGTAGCTTGCGCCCTTTGTAGCCAGCAGCTTTTTGGCGGCATCAATGCCCTGCTGGTTGCCGTCCAGTGTCTCGGTGTTGATGCCAATCACCTCGCCGCCCTGTGCCTTGACCTTCTCGTTCAGGGCGTTCAGGTCGTCCAGTTCCTCCACGCAGGGCTTGCAGCCGTTGAACCAGAAGTTCACCACCGTAAAGGCGTTGCCCGCAAACAGGCTGTTGTCCACCGGGTTGCCCTCCAGATCGCTGCCCTCAAACTTGGGGAAGGCAGTGCCCTGTGCGGCAGCACTGGAAGAGGTGTCCTCTGCGGGGGCAAGGGCAGCAATCTGATTTTCGATATCCCGAATCTTTTCTGCATCGGCGGTCAGGGTCTTGTACTCCTCATCCGAGAACTGGTCTTTTGCCTTTTCCACGGCACTCAGCAGAAAATCGCCGTAGTTCGTGCTGAGGGTGGTCTCAGTCACGTTTTTGTCCATGGAGGAGAACACCTTCTCCCACAGGGCATCGTTTGCGGAAAGGATCTCGTTTTCATCGGCCAGCAGCTGCTCCTCGGTCTTGCCTTCCGCTGCCGCAGAGGAAGCGGAAGAAGATGCAGTAGAGGCAGAGGATGCGCCCTGCCCGCAGGCGGCAAGGCTGAAGGCCAGCACAAGGCCAAGAAAAAGTGCGGTTACACGGTTAAGCTTCATGGTTTTACTCCTTTGTCGTTTCAGTGTTTGATTTGTCTCCCAGTCCGAATTTATACTGGATGGCATCTGTGGGGCAGGCTTTCATGCACATCCCGCAGCGGATACATTCGGCGTGGTTGGGGGTCTTGGTAATGTCTACGTCCATCTTGCAAGCCTTTGCACAGGCGCCGCAGGAGACGCATTTGTGGGTGTCTACACGCATCTGGAACAGCGAGACTTTATTCAGCAGTGCATAGAACGCGCCCAGCGGGCACAGCCACTTGCAGAAGGGGCGGTAGAACACCACGCTGCCCACAATGACTGCCAACAGAATGCAGGTCTTCCATGTAAACAGCTTGCCCAGCGCGGCGCGGATACCCGCATTTGTCAGGGAGAGGGGAATGGCACCTTCCAGCACGCCCTGCGGGCAGAGATACTTGCAGAAGAACGGGTCGCCCATGCCCAGCTCGTTGACCGCCAGCAATGGCAGCAGCACCACCATGACCAGGAGCACAGCATACTTTAAATAGCGCAGCGGCTTCAGCTTCTTGGTGGAAAGCTTGGGGGAGGGAATCTTGTGCAAAAGCTCTTGAAACCACCCGAACGGGCAGAGGAAACCGCAGATGAACCGCCCCAGCAGCACCCCGAAGAGAATCAGGATGCCGGTGATGTAGTAGGAAAAGCGGAATTTGGAGGAGCCTATCACCGCTTGAAACGCTCCCACCGGGCAGGCACCGGCAGCGCCCGGGCAGGAATAGCAGTTCAGCCCCGGTACGCAGACGTATTTGCCACTGCCCTGATACAGTGTCCCTTTGGCAAAGTTGGGCAGGTGGAGGTTGGTTAAAAGGGTCGCCCCGGCCTGTATAAAGCCCCGGAAGCGAGCAAGGGGATTTAATTTTTTCTTATCCAATGCCTACACACTCCATACACAGCCGGATGGCTTTTGAAAATACGGTGTCTGCCTCGCCCCGCCACACGCCGAACAGCAGCATCAGCACCCCGGCGGCAAGCAAAAGCAGCTGCGCCTGTTTTTTTGTCATGAACATCATAGCCTCCTGTTGTTTGATGGCACCAGTATACACCATGCGGGATAAAATTTCTGCTAAGAAAATCTTAACACGAATCTTAACACCGTCTGCTATAATCTGTTATAATGAAAAAAACGCAATTTTTATGGGAAGGGTGGAACACAAGATGCGTCTTTTGGTGGTAGAGGACGAGCACTCCCTGCGGGAGGACATTGCCCGGAAGCTGCGGCTGTCCGGGTACGAGGTGGATGCCTGTGCAGATGGCGAAGCCGCGCTGGAAGCACTGGCGGCAGAGCGGTACGACCTTGTACTGCTGGACCTCAACCTGCCCAAGGTGGACGGGATGCAGGTGCTGCGCAGCTTACGGCAGCACGACCTTGAGACCTGTGTGCTGATCTTATCGGCGCGCAGCGAGATCGCGGATAAGGTGGAGGGGCTGGATGCCGGGGCAAACGATTATCTTTCCAAGCCCTTCCATCTTGCAGAGCTGGAGGCCCGGGTGCGCAGCCTGACCCGGCGCAAGTTCATCCAGCAGGATGTCTGCCTGTGCTGCGGGCGGCTGAGCTTCAACACCCGCAGCCGCGTTGCCACGGTGGATAGCCAGACCCTTGCGCTGACGCGGAAGGAGAGCGGCGTACTGGAATATTTGCTGCTGCATCAGGGACGCCCGGTCAGTCAGGAAGAGCTGATTGAGCACGTCTGGGACGGCAGCGTGGACAGCTTCAGCAACTCCATCCGGGTACATATCTCTGCCCTGCGCAAAAAGCTGCGGGCGGCGCTGGGCTACGACCCCATCCGCAACCGCATCGGGGAAGGCTACGAGATCGGAGGCGAGGCACAATGAAGCGTTTATCCCTGCAATGGCGCATCACCCTGCTGACGGCGCTGCTCATCGCCTGCGCCTGCGTGTGCATGAATCTGCTTTTGTATCGCACCGGCGTTACCGGCATGGATGCCCTCAACGGCTTTATGATGCAGTATCAGCCCGGCAGTGCGGATTCGTTGACCATCGAGATCCCGCAGGAGGAAATGTCCAGCCTGCTGGCGCATTTTTCACAGGAAGTCTACGATGCAAAGGTGGTTTTTGGCCGCAAGGGCTGGTGTATCACTGCCGTGGTCACCATCCTCAGCGCAGCCATCGCTTATTTTGTCAGCGGCAGAGCGCTGAAACCTTTGCAGCAGCTTGCGCAGCAGGCGCAGCGGGTCGATCAGGACAGCATCGCCACCGTCCGTCTGGACGAAGATACCGTGCAGGAATTCGGGCAGCTGAGCCGGTCGGTGAACCGGATGCTGGATGGTCTGGCACAGTCTTTTGAATTGCAGCGGCAGTTTGCGGGTAACGCCGCCCACGAGTTGCGCACTCCGCTGGCTATTTTGCAGACGAAGCTGGAGCTGTTTGCAGAGGAGCACCCGGCCATGGACGCCGAGACCGCCGGGCTGGTCAGCTCCCTGCGGGAGCAGCTGGACCGCCTGACCGCCCTTGTGCGCACTTTGCTGGAAATGAGCAATCTGCAATCGGTCTCCCGCACCGACCAGATCGCCCTTGCGCCGCTGGTGGAGGAAATCTTGACCGACCTGACTTCCCTTGCCCAGAAAAACAACATCTCCTTGCAGCAGGACTGCGCGGAGCTGGGCATGGTGGGCAGTGATGCGCTGATCTACCGGCTGGTGTTCAATCTGGTGGAAAACGGCATCAAGTATAACCGCCCCGGCGGGGCGGTGCGCGTCACCCTGCGGCAGGAAAAGCAGGCCGCTGTGCTGCGCGTTGCAGATACCGGCCCGGGCATCCCCGCAGACTGCCGGGAGAGCATTTTCCAGCCCTTTTTCCGGGTGGATAAGTCCCGCAGCCGGGAGATGGGCGGCGTGGGGCTTGGGCTTGCCCTTGTGCGGGAAATCGCCGTACTGCACGGCGGCAGCGTGACCGTGGAGAGCAGCAGCGAAAACGGCACCACCTTTGCCGTTACCCTGCCGCTGGCACAGCCCTGTTGAAGCAAGCAGAGCATGGAAATCGTGCTTCCGAATAAAGGCTTCCCCCGGTCGGGGAAGCCTTTTGCCCAGTGACGATTTGTGCAAGCATGGGAAGGGGCTTTATTTTTGGCACACGGGGGAGTATACTGGAAGCAGCAGGCCCCGGAAAATAAGAAGGACAAAGGAGATACTGAAAATGCAGGCAACCATTCACAACGAATTCCTGACCCTGACCGTGGACACCCACGGTGCAGAGGCCGTCAGCCTGAAGAATGCCGCAGGCGAAGAGATGCTCTGGCAGGCCGACCCCGCCATCTGGAAGCGCCACGCCCCCATCCTGTTCCCGTGGACGGGCAAGCTGGTGGACGGCACCTTTACCGCCAAGGGCAAAACATGGAAGGGCGGTCAGCACGGCTTTGCCCGGGATCTGGAGCACACCCTGCTGCGGGCAGAAGGGGATACCATCCAGCTGGAACTGCGGGCGGACGATGCCATCAAAGCAGAGCGTTTTCCCTATGATTTTGTGCTTACCAGCACCTTCCGTCTGGAGGGCAAGACCGTGCACCATACCCTGCAGGTGACAAACCCCGGCACTGAGGAGCTACGCTTCGGCATCGGCTTCCACCCGGCGTTCAATGTGCCGTTCGACGCCAAGCACACCACCACCGACTACGAGTTCCGTTTTGACCGGCCGGAAAGCCCGGTCATCCTCGATGCCAGCCCCAACGGCTTGCTGAGCGGCAAGAGCTATTACCAGTGGAAGAACCAGCAGGCGATCCAGCTGACCGATGACCTGTTTGCCAACGACAGCTTCTGCATGGCAGGCCTGCGCACTGGCACCATTGGCATCTGCGAAAAGGACACCGGCCGCAATATCACCTGCCGGGTGGAGGGCTACCCCTATTCGCTCATCTGGTCGGCTCCCGCAAAGCCGGTGCGCTTTGTGTGCATTGAGCCGTGGCATAGCCTGCCCGCCGCTGCCACCGACCCGCAGGACTGGGAGCAGCGCGCCGCAGCCGCCTGCCTTGCCCCCGGCGAAAGCTGGCAGACCACCCTTAGCACCACCTTTGACCGGTAAGAAAAAAGCACGCAGAAACGAAACGGCGTGCTCTTGACAGAAACCTCAAAAGTGGGTGTACTGTAAATAGAAAAGGCACTGCGACAAGCGGTCAGCCCTTTTGATGTAAGTTCTTAAAAACTAAGAACCGTCACCGGCCAGGGTGACGGTTCTTTTTTGCTGAGAGTGCCATAGCAGAGAATGTGCAGGTTGCCAGCAATAGGACAGCTGTTTCCCTCTGTGACCCCTCCTGTAAAAAGGGGACAGCGGAACGCCCGCAGGCGTTCCGCTGTCCCGAACTATAAAATATTCTTTCCGCTGAAGATGGCCAAAGCGCACGCGGCGGCCATTTCAGATCGTCCCGCGCAGAGGCTCAGAAAAGCAGCTGCTTAGTAAGCAACGCCCCAGTAGACCATGGCCTTGGCGGGCTTGCCGCAGCAGGGGCACACATCGCTGAGCTGCTCCTGCTCAAAGGGCATACAACGGCTGGAAAGTCCGGCCTCTTCCTTCATCTTCATCTCGCAGGCCAGATCGCCGCACCACATGGTCTTGATGTAGCCGGTGTTGGCCTTGGCCAGCTCCTTCACCTCGTCCATGGTGGTGGCAGCCCAAGTGCGCTTTTCGCGGTTTTCCAGTGCACGCTGGTACAGGTCCTTGCGCAGAGCTTCCAGCTGGGCGGGGATGGCGGTCTCCAGCTCGTCCAAGCTCACAAAGACCTTCTCGCGGGTGTCGCGGCGCACCAGCACGCACTGATTCTTTTCCAGATCCTTGGGGCCGATCTCCAGGCGCAGGGGTACGCCCTTCATCTCCCACTGGGCAAACTTCCAGCCGGGGGCGTTGTCGCTGTCGTCCAGCTTCACGCGGGCGTACTTGCTGATCTTCTCGGCCAGCTCGGCAGCCTTTTCGGAAACGCCGGGCTTGTGGGCGGCAATGGGCACCACCACCACCTGAATGGGGGCAATGGCCGGGGGCAGGATCAGGCCGTCGTCATCGCCGTGGGTCATGATGATGGCACCCACCAGACGGGTGGAAACGCCCCAGCTGGTCTGGAACGGATGATGCAGCTGGTTGTCGCGGCCGGTAAAGGTGACATCGTAAGCCTTGCTGAACTTATCGCCAAAGTAGTGGCTGGTGCCGCTCTGCAGGGCCTTGCCGTCCTTCATCATGGCTTCGATGGTGTAGGTGGCCTCGGCACCGGCAAACTTTTCCTTGTCGGTTTTGCGGCCCTTCACCACGGGGATCGCCAGATCCTGCTCGCAGGTGTCTGCATAGCAGTTCAGCTGCTGCTGGGTCTCAGCCTCGGCCTCGGCAGCGGTCTCGTGGATGGTGTGACCCTCCTGCCACCAGAACTCGCGGCTGCGCAGGAAGGGACGGGTGGTCTTTTCCCAGCGCACTACGCTGCACCACTGGTTGTACTTCATGGGAAGCTCGCGGTAGCTGTGCAGCACGCGGGACCAGTGGTCGCAGAACATGGTCTCGCTGGTGGGACGCACTGCCAGACGCTCTTCCAGCTTGTCGGAGCCGCCCATCGTGACCCACGCCACCTCCGGCGCGAAGCCATTGACAAGCTCGCCTTCCTTCTGCAGCAGGCTCTCCGGGATCAGCACCGGCATAGCCACATTCTCATGGCCGGTAGCCTTGAACCGGGTGTCCAGATCCTTCTGGATCAGCTCCCAGATGGCCTGACCATAGGGGCGCAGGATGATAAAGCCCTTCACACTGGAATACTCCACCAGCTCTGCCTTCACGCAGATATCGGTGTACCACTGTGCAAAGTTTTCTTCCTGACTGGTGATCGCCTGCACGAGCTTCTTGTTGTCTTTTGCCATTTTGTTTTATCCTCCCAAGGCCGTGCGCCAAACGCTGTGCGTTCCGCACGAACCATAATAAAGCCCCGCCTGCCTGCACGGCCGTGTGCCGCACTGCAAAGGCGGGGCTTTTGCCTAAAAGAATCAGTTCTGCGCGTGGCTGTCCACAAAGTTTACCACATCGCCTACGGTGCGCAGGGACTCGATGGCGTCGTCCGGCACCTCGATGCCAAACTCGTCCTCCAGCGTCATCACCATATCTACGATATCCAGACTGTCAGCCTCGAAATCGCTCATGATATCGCTTTCCAGCGTGATCTTTGCCGGGTCAACGTCCAGCTGCTCAGCCAGCAATGCACGGATTTTCTCAAAAGTATCCATTCCTGTGGTCTCCTTTTTGCAGTTGTATTGCATACGCGTACAGCCCGCCGTGCCCCGGAAAAACTTCCGGTATCCGGCACGGCCTTGCCTGCTGTACAAAGCGCTCTCTTTTTTTATATCCCATGCAGTGCGTATTGTCAAGCCCTGTTTTGCAGCAACTGAAGAAAATTGTCTGAAAGCTGCTTTTTCCCTTGACATCTCGTGCCGGTTTTTTTATCATTATAAAGTAATGAGTTTACGGGGACTGACCGGTCCCTTTTATAAGGAGCGATAAGCATGAAGCTTTCATTCACCAAAATGCAGGGCTGCGCCAACGATTATATCTATCTGGACTGCCGCACCTCCGGCGTGCCGGAGGATATCGCGGCGCTTTCACAGCGGCTGTCCCGGCGGCACTTTTCCATCGGGGCGGACGGCATTATCTGCATCTGCGCACCGGTCACAGCCGGGGCAGACGCCATGATGCGCATCTTTAATGCGGATGGCAGCGAGGGCAAGATGTGCGGCAACGGCATCCGCTGCGTGGCCGAGTGGTTGTACACCCACGGCACGGCAAAGCCGAAGCTTGCCATCGACACCCTGAGCGGCTTAAAGACCGTTGCACGCATGGGCGAAGGTCTGTGGCAGGTAGAGATGGGCACCTACACCGCCATGGCAGCGGCGCTGCCCGCCGTGAACATGGGCGAAGGACCGCTGGTAGACCTACCCCTGCAGGTGGAAGAGAACCTGTGGCGGGTGACCTGTATCAGCGTGGGCAATCCCCATTGTGTGACCATTGTGCCGGATGTGGACAGCCTGAAGCTGGAGCAGATCGGCCCGGGCTTTGAGCACCACGAAAACTTCCCGGAGCGCATCAACACCGAGTTTGTGCAGGTGGTGGACGCCACCCACCTGAAAATGCGTGTGTGGGAGCGCGGCAGCGGCGAGACATGGGCCTGCGGCACCGGCACCTGTGCCACTGTGGCAGCCCTGACCGAGCTGGGCATCTGCCCCGCCGGGGAGGATGTCCATGTGCAGCTGCGCGGCGGCGAGCTGACCATCCGGGTGCTGCCCGGCAAGCAGCTGTTGATGACCGGCGCTGCCGAGACCGTGTGCGAGGGCACGACCGAAGTGTAAATAAGAACCCTCTCAGTCGCCTGACGGCGACAGCTCTCCCGAAGGGCGAGCTTTTCTGCATCAAGAGGAAAAGTTTCCCTTCAAAATGAAAAGCTCCCCCCTCGGGGGAGCTGGCATCGAGCGAATGCGAGATGACTGAGAGGGTTGCACCAATAAAAGAAGCGAGGGAAAGTATCATGAAGATGAACAAGCATTACAACGAGCTGAAGGCCAGCTACCTGTTCGTGGACATTGCCCACAAGGTGGCTGCATATCAGGAAGCACACCCGGAAAAGGAGATCATCCGTCTGGGCATCGGCGATGTGACCCAGCCGCTGGCGAAGTGCGTGGTGCAGGCTATGCGCGACGCCGCCGAGGAGATGGGCACCAAAGAGGGCTTCCACGGCTACGGCCCGGAGCAGGGCTACCCCTTCCTCAAGCAGGCTATTCAGGGCTACTACGCCAGCCGCGGCACCCAGCTTGCCGAGGACGAGATCTTTATCTCGGACGGCGCAAAGAGCGACCTTGCAAACCTGCTGGGTCTGTTCGATGTGGACAACACCGTGCTGGTACCGGATCCCGTGTATCCCACCTATGTGGACGATAACGTCACCGATGGCCGCAAGATCATTTACAGCCGCACGGGGCAGGAAAATGGCTTCCTCGGGATGCCGGACGAGGACGTGAAGGCAGATATCATCTATATCTGCAGCCCCAACAACCCCACCGGCGCTGCCTACACCCGCGCACAGCTGAAGGCATGGGTGGATTACGCCCGCAAGAACGATGCCATCATCCTGTACGATGCCGCTTACGAGTGCTTTATCTCGGACGGCGAGCTGGCCCGCAGCATCTTCGAAATCGAGGGTGCACGGCAGTGTGCCGTGGAGATCTGCTCCTTCTCCAAAATCGCAGGCTTTACCGGCACCCGCTGCGGCTACACCGTCGTGCCCAAGGAGCTGGAGCGCGAGGGGATGAGCATCAACAAGCTGTGGCTGCGCCGCCAGACCACCAAGTTCAACGGCGTGCCCTATGTGGTGCAGCGCGCCGCTGCCGCCGTGTTCACCGAGAGCGGCATGGCCGAGATCCAGTCCAATCTGGATTACTACCGCCGCAACGCAAAGGTGATCGCCGATGCACTGGACGAGTGCGGCGTGTGGTACTGCGGCGGCAAGAACAGCCCCTACATCTGGCTGCGCTGCCCCGGCAACATGAAGAGCTGGGAGTTCTTCGACTGGCTGCTGGAAAATTGCGGCGTGGTGGGCACCCCCGGTGTGGGCTTTGGCGAGTGCGGCGAGGGCTACTTCCGCCTGACCGCCTTCGGCGATGCGGAAAAGACCAAGCTTGCCGCCGAGCGCATCAAGACCGCTATTAAAGCACTGTAAAACCTATAAAAATAGCACCCGCTGTCCGTTTTGGGCGGCGGGTGTATTTTTTTTGCGCACCCTCTTGACAAATCCGTATCTACTGTATATACTGTGCATATACAGACGAAACACAAGTGTCAAAGGAGCAGCCGATGGAACTGTTTATCAACAACAAAAGCGGCGCGCCCATCTATGACCAGATCTACAATCAGATCAAGCAGCAGATCATCAGCGGGGCTTTGCAGCCGGACGAAGCTATGCCCTCCATCCGGGGGCTGGCACGGGATCTGCGCATCAGCGTCATTACCACCAAGCGCGCCTACGATGAACTGGAAAAAGAGGGCTTTCTTTACGCAGTACCGGCAAAGGGCTTTTTTGTAGCCCCGAAAAACACCGAGCTGCTGCGGGAAGAAAACCTGAAAAAGATTGAAGAACATCTTACCGAGGCCGTCCGCCTGTCCGCATCCTGCGGGCTGAGCAGGGAAGAACTGCGGGAGATGCTGGAACTGCTATGGGAGGGCTGAATATGAACGCACTGGAACTGCAGGGGCTTACAAAGCACTATAAGGACTTTACCCTTGGGCCGCTGGACCTGACCTTGCCCGGCGGCACCATCTGTGGCCTGATCGGCGAAAACGGGGCGGGCAAAAGCACCACCATCCGGCTGATCCTGGACATGGTGCAGCGGGACGGCGGCACCGTGACCATTCTTGGCAGGGACAGCCGCACCGCTTCTGTCCGTGCCAAGGAGGAGATCGGCGTGGTGCTGGGCAGCGATGGCATTCCGCAGTGCCTGAACGCTGTGGAGGTGGGCAAGGTGATGGCGGGCATCTACCGCAACTGGGACGCTGGTGACTACACGGCGTTTTGCCGGAAATTTGACCTGCCGCCGGACAAAAAGTATAAGGATTACTCCGCTGGAATGCAGAGGAAGCTGTGCATTGCGGTGGCGCTTTCCCACCACGCAAAGCTGCTGCTGCTGGATGAAGCCACCAATGGGCTGGACCCGGTGGTGCGGGATGAAGTGGTGGATATCCTGCTGGATTTTGCCCGGGATGAAGAACGCTCCATCCTCATTTCCTCCCACATTGTCAGCGACCTGGAAAAGCTGTGCGATACCATTGCATTCCTGCACAAGGGCAGGCTGCTGCTGTGCGAAGAAAAAGATGCTTTGCGGGAAGAATATGCCTTGTGGCACGGCACGGCGGCGCAGCTGGCGGCACTGGATGTACGGGTGTACGGCAAGCGGGTCACCCCCTACGGGGCAGAGGCGCTTGTGCGCCGGGACGCAATGCCCGCCGGAGCAGAGCTTGCCCCGGTAAGCATTGAGGAATTGTTTGTGTTGATGGTGAAAGGGGAGGATGTGCAATGAAGGGTCTGCTGTTAAAGGATGCTTATCAGATATGGCACTATGCCAAAGGTGTCATTGTGGCCGCTGTGGTCATGATGGGCGCAGGCGTGGTTACCATCATGAATGGGGCCAATTTCTTTATTGTATATGCGGGCTTTCTGATGGGCATGATGCCCATGACCCTGCTGGCCTATGATCAGGCCAGCAAATTCAGCGAGTACAGCGGCGTGCTTCCGGTGACAAAAGAACAGCTGGTGGGCAGCAAATACATCATTGGCCTGTGCGGGCTGGTGCTGGCGGAACTCTTCGCCGCCGCCCTTGGCGTGGCAAGCCTGCACTGGACAGCTGTGGACCATGCGCTTGTGGTTTCCACGCTGGTGCAGGTAGGCATGACAACGCTGCTGAACAGTGCCGTTCTGCTGCCGTTGAATTACCGTTTTGGCTACGAAAAGGCAAAATATGCGTTTTATCTTATGGTCGGCCTGGTTGCGGCTCTGATGGGGTTTGGCGTGTCCGCCAATGAGGACGGCCTGGCCCGGAACCTTCTGCCGCAGGGCGTTCCGCCACTGGCTCTGCTGGGCATTGTACTGATCGTTCTGGGGCTGTACTCCCTCTCTTGGCGGCTGTCCGTTGCATGGTACGGAAAGGCAGAGCAGTAAAATGAAGAAAAGTCAAATCGCGGGCATCCTGTTCGGCGTTGCTATGGGCGTTTTGTTCAGCGTGTCACTGGGAACAGTCGGTTTTGCGCTGGGAGCAAGCCTTGCAAACTTAGGCATGGTGATGTTCGAAGGGCTGGATGACCCGCAGGATAAAAAGTAATATAAAAAGCAAGTGCACCACCTTTTCAAAAGCCAACGCTTTTGATGAAGATGTGGTGCACTTGCTTTTTGCTTTTTATTCTGCGCTGTACGCGCTGCCCATGATCCATGGGTTATTTGCGGAATATTTTGCGTGGTTGCGCAGGTAGGTGACCCATGCGCCGTAGCCGTTGCCGGCCGAAAGGTGCACGCCGTCCGGTGCGGCGATCATCTCTTTCAGGTTGCCCTCGCCGTCAGCCAGCGCCTCCCACAGGTCCAGATAGACGCAGCCCTTGCTTGCAGCCAGCTGTGCCAGCTGCTCGTTCACGCCGCGCAGCACATCCGAGGCAAGCCCCGGCTTCTTTTCCGCTGCCGCAGGCCGTACCGGCGGGATGGACTGTACATAAATAATGCAGTCCTCGCCCAGCGTCTGGCGCAGCTCGTCCAGCATCTGGCCGTAGTAGGCCAGAAAACGGTCAGATGCGCCCAAGGTGGTCAGGGTGTTAGTGCCCAGCAGGATATACAGCTTTTTGGGCTGCGCCGCTGCCAGCACATCCAGCGCTACCTCCTGCCCGCGAGTGGGGCTCTTGACGGCGGCGCGGTTGACGATGGCGTCCGGCCCCACACCCGTATAGCCGCAGATGAGCGCGCCGCTCAGATTGATCTGATAGTCCGAGAAGCCCACCGTCAGGCTGTCGCCCAGAAAGGCGGCGTCCGAAAAATAGCTCAGGTCTACCTGACCGCAGGCCGGCTGCTGGATAACACTGGCGTCATAGGCCTTAATGGTATAAGCACCGTCGGTCTGCCGGGCAGGGCCGAAGCTTTCCAGCTGTACCGCCTGCGCCGTGCTGCTGCTATCGGCTGCACCCTCGCTGCCGCTGCCGGAAGCCGCCTCGCCCTGCATGGGCAGCGGTGCCAGAATGTTCTGTGCAATGCCGCCTGCGCCGGTCTGCGGGGTGCTGTCCTCTTCAACGGTTCCTTTTTCCAAGATAGCGGTCACCGCATAGGCGACCAGCAGGATGGCCACAATGACCCCCACCAGCCGCAGCTTGCCGCCGATGCCCCCGCGTGTGCGCCGCCGGGGTGCCGAATGATACTCGTGTGAAATGCCCATATTCTCTGTCCAGCTTTCTGCATTTATCCCAACAGGCAGGTACTTCTGCCCGGTATTTTTGGAGTGCGCACCCATTTTATCATATTTTTTTTGCCTGTGCAACCAATTGGGTCTTGCATACAACAGGCAAAACGGGTACAATAGAATTGCAGCTTATTTTGCACATTTTATAAAAAGCAAATACACAAGCTGCAAATATTTTTGTGTCAGTTGCGGCAGGCGGCTGTTTTGCCGTCTCGGTCCGTTGGCAGTGCAGGGCCGACAGACCACTTTACTGGACGGTGCGGAAAGCCGTTTGCCCGGCAGCGGACACATTTTATTATGATCTGAAGGAGGTTTCCATGGCCAAGAATATCATCATTGGTCAGAGCGGCGGCCCTACCGCCGTGATCAACTCCAGCCTTGCGGGCGTATACAAAGCTGCCCGCAGTCTGGGTGCAGACAAGGTGTACGGCATGAAGTACGGCATCGAGGGTCTGCTCAAGGAAGAGCTGCTGGAGCTCAACGTTCTGCTGGATGACCGCATGAGCATCGAGCTGCTCAAGCGTACTCCGTCCAGCTATCTGGGCAGCTGCCGCTTCAAGCTGCCCGACCCGGACACCGATGCCACCCCGTTCGTCAAGCTGTTCACCCTGTTTGACAAGTACGACATCTGCGCCGTGTTCTACATCGGCGGCAACGACTCGATGGATACCATCGCAAAACTGTCCCGCTATGGGCAGCAGGTGGGCAGCAGTGTGCGGTTTATCGGTGTGCCCAAGACGATCGACAACGATTTGTGCCTCACCGACCACACCCCCGGCTACGGTTCTGCCGCAAAGTACATTGCTACCATCTTAAAGGAAGTCATCCGCGACTCCTCGGTGTACAACATCCGCAGCGTGACGGTGGCCGAGATCATGGGCCGTCACGCAGGCTGGCTGGCCGGTGCGGCCTGTCTGGCCGGCGGCGAGGACTGCGAAGGCCCCGACCTGATCCTGCTGCCGGAAGTACCCTTTGATCAGGACAAGTTCCTTGCCCGGGTGGACGAGCTGCAGCGGGTAAAGTCCAACGTTATCATCGCAGCTAGCGAGGGCGTAAAGACTGCAGACGGCACCTACCTGTGCGATCTGGTATCCACCGCCGGGCAGCTGGATGCCTTTGGCCACAAGGCCATCCTCAGCGGCACCAGCCGTTACCTTTCAGAGCTCATCCACGACAAGCTGCAGTGCAAGAGCCGCGCCATCGAGTTCTCCACCCTGCAGCGCTGCGCCAGCCATTTGGCCAGCCGCACGGATGTGAACGAGGCCTACGCCGTTGGCGGTGCCGCCGCCGCTGCTGCCTTTGCAGGCGAGAGCGGCCGTATGATCGCCCTCAAGCGGGTCTCCAACTACCCGTACCAGTGCATCACCGAGTCTATGGATGTGCAGCAGGTGGCAAATCTGGAAAAGAAGGTCCCGCTGGAATGGATCACCTCGGACGGGATGCAGGTGACCGAAGCCTTTGAGGAGTATGCCCGTCCGCTGATTTTGGATGAGGTAACCCCCGTTTATGTGAACGGTACCCCCCGCCACATCCGTCTGTGATCTGCCTTTCCCTTCCGCGTCTGTTTTCGTGCGACTGCACGTTTTTATAGCCGAAACAGAAAAAACAAAAAAGGAGAAATCATCATGGGAAAAAACGCAATTGTCGGTCAGTCCGGCGGCCCCACCTCTGTCATCAATGCCAGTCTGGCGGGTGTCTTTGAAAGCTGCAAGAACCGCGGCGCAGACGTTGTGTACGGTATGTGCAACGGTGTTGCCGGTCTGCTGGAGGAGCGGGTGGTGGATCTTTCCACCCTGCTGACCGATGACTTGGACATCGAGTTGCTCAAGCGCACCCCGTCCAGCTTTCTGGGCAGCTGCCGCTATAAGCTTCCCGACTGGCGGGACGACGAGGCAGTGTACAAAAAGCTGTTCGCCATTCTGGAAAAGCTGAACATCGGCTACTTTTTCTATATCGGCGGCAACGACTCCATGGACACCATCGGCAAGCTGGCTGACTACGGCCAGCGCGTTGGCAGTGACATTCGCTTTATGGGTGTGCCCAAGACCATCGACAACGACCTGATGGTCACCGACCACACCCCCGGTTACGGCTCTGCGGCCAAGTACATTGGCGTTGTGATGAAAGAGATCATCCGCGACGCCACCGTGTACGGCACCAAGTACGTTACCGTGGTGGAGATCATGGGCCGCAATGCCGGCTGGCTGACCGCTGCCGCCGCACTGGCCAAGAGCGATGATTGCGAGGGCGTGGACATGATCTGCCTGCCCGAGGTTCCCTTCAACGTGGAGCGCTTTGTGGAAAAAGTGCGTGTGATGCAGGAAAAGAAGCCCAGCATCGTCATTGCCGTGTCCGAGGGCGTTAAGCTGGAGGATGGCCGCTATGTTTGCGAGCTGGCGGACGACGTGCACGCAGTGGATGCTTTCGGCCACAAGGCACTGACCGGTACCGCACGGTATCTGGCCAATGTGGTGGCCCGCAATCTGGACACCAAGACCCGCTGCATCGAGCTTTCCACCTTGCAGCGCTGCGCCGGTCACCTGACCAGCCGCACCGACATCACCGAGGCCTATCAGGTAGGCGGTGCCGCTGCCAAGGCAGCCTTTGAGGGTGTTACCGGTCAGATGGTTGCCCTGAAGCGCATCTCCAACAATCCTTACCAGTGCACCACCGAGCTGCATCCCATCAGCGAGGTCGCCAACCTGGAAAAGAAGGTTCCCCTGAGCTGGATGAACAACAACCACACCCAGATGACCGAGGATTTCTTGGACTACGCCCGTCCGCTGATTCAGGCCGAGCTGACCCCGCTGTACATCGCCGGTCTGCCGCACCACATCTACATGAAGAACCAGAAGTGATTTTCTCCTGACCTGTTTTTGTCAGGCTGAAAAGCCCTCCCGCCCGGACGCTGTAAAGCGCACCCGAGCGGGAGGGCTTTTGTGATCTCTGCCTTTATTTCTTCTTTTTTTGCGCCCAGCCCAAATTATGGGTTGACAAATTGCGCTTTCAGTGGTAACATATACAGGCAGTCCACACGACTGCAAAAATGAATATGGGCGTGTTCCCGAGTGGCCAATGGGGACAGACTGTAAATCTGCTGCTTTCAGCTTCGGTGGTTCGAATCCACCCGCGCCCACCAAACAAGAAAAATCCGAACCTATTTCCGATTGGAGAAGGGTTCGGATTTTTTGTTTTCTTCGGGTTTGAGAATGAAGGCTCCCGTGGACGGCGTAAAACTCCGATGCTTTGTCATAGACCGTAAGCCAATAACAAAATTTGGAGGATGCGATTATGAAATACGATGAAAGAGCCTGCAAATTCAACATAGACACCGGCTGCGTGGAGTTGCTGTTCCGGGATGGGAGAAAAATCTCCATTG
>OHUH01000022.1_pt1 | contig 88264 bp, 99 predicted proteins | sample 1579171 | NCBI WGS metagenome assembly OHUH01 (sample SAMEA3882541, study PRJEB24775) | human gut metagenome | biome: human-associated habitat; feature: intestine environment; material: feces | place: Netherlands | collected 2009/2010 | reverse complement strand
TCCATGTGTTCAGCCTAGTTCATAAATATGTGTCCAGGATTCTGGGTACATATCAACTATGATTTAGACGGTGTGGAGTTTTATTTTGCCTTTTTATAATTGCTTTTGCAGATCTTATGCAGATCAGTCGTGGCCGTTTACGAGATCCTCTATCATGTTGATGATGATTCCCGTTGAGTCGGTCAGGTTGCTGGACTCCATAGCCTGGATATATTTCTCTTTGTTGTTGTACACTTCATTTATTCCGGCGAACAGGGAATCTGTGTTCAGCTCTTCCTCCTGGATCACATAGCTGTATCCGCTCTTCTCAAATGACTGGGCGTTGAGGATCTGATCACCTCTTGATGCAGCCTTTGACAGAGGAATGAGGATGTTCGGTTTTCTGAGTGCGAGAAGCTCACAGATGGCATTGGCTCCTGCACGTGAGATGATGATATCGCACAGTGCAAGCATGCTTGCCAGTTCCTTTTTGACATATTCGTACTGGACATAGCCCTTCTTATCCTTGAGGGATTCATCCAGATTGTCCTTGCCGCACAGGTGGATGACGTTGAAGGTCTCCAGAAGACGGTCGATATTGTCTCTTATTGCGTTGTTGATTATGACGCTTCCTGAACTTCCGCCCACGATAAGGAGAACAGGCTTGTTGTCAGTGAAACCGCAGTAGTTATATGCAAATGCGGAATCGCCGCGGAAAAGTTCCTCTCTGATAGGGGTTCCGGTTACGACTGCCTTGCCCTCAGGGAAGAGATCCTTTGTCTCAGGGAAGTTACAGCATACCTTTGTCGCCTTTGGAAGGGCGAGCTTATTTGCAAGGCCGGGAGTCATATCTGATTCGTGTATCACCACAGGGATACCTGCTGAGTGTGCGGCAAATACCACAGGGACTGTGACAAATCCTCCCTTTGAGAATACTACATCAGGCTTGAGCTCTTTCATGAGCTTCTTTGCTTCAGATATTCCTTTAAGTACCTTGAACGGATCTGAGAAGTTCTTCATTGAGAAGTATCTTCTGAGCTTTCCTGAAGCTATGCCGTGATAAGGGATGCCCATATCTTCTATAAGCTTTTTCTCCATGCCGTCATATGAACCGATGTACTGGATGTCATATCCGTGCTTCTTCAGCTCCGGCATAAGTGCCATGTTTGGTGTGACATGACCTGCTGTACCGCCGCCTGTCAATATAATTCTCTTCATAATGATTGTTAATCCTCCTGTTACTGTGCTGAAGCCAGATACTGCTTGAGTGCCTGAGCCAGTTGATCCGGGCATGAAGTCGGCTTGAAACCGCAGGTTGTGCCCTCGAGTCTGGCGATGACGTCCTCTGGCTTCATGCCTTCTACGAGAGCTCCGATACCCTTGAGGTTACCATTGCATCCTCCGGTGAACTTTACATCATGCAGCCTGCCATCGATGACGTCAAAGTTGATCTCGACAGAGCAGGTTCCTTTAGTCTTATAAATCATAACAATACCTCTTTTCTATTGTACTTAACCAATCATTTTAATATTCGCTGATACATTCTAAGATGTATGTATCCTGCTTTTTTCATCTTGAAGTATATCAAAAGAGCATGCAAAAGACAAACATTTGTCGAGCGAAAATAATTGTATACCCCGGAATGTCGTTCATATAATACTACCATCCGGACCGGCCAAACGGATGTGGGGTTAAGCCCTGACAGGATATGATCGAATAATTGAAAAGAGAGGGAAAACTATGTTTGAAATTTTGTTGAATCAGAATGTGTGTATGTATGTGATGATAGTGTGTGGGTGTATAGGGCTGACAGGACGGGCTGTGATGAGCAGTTATCTTGCAAGACTGGCAAAGGCGGCTGAGCGCATGGGAACGACGCGGAAAAAACAATTGATGGAGATGCGCAGGCGGTATGAGGATATAACATCGCTGGATGTGAACATACATGACACTGCCGCATTTGTGGACAAGTACATAGACAGGCTGAAGATAGGTTTTATACCGATAAATGTGTGGAATGGATTTGTGAAAAATATGGGAGTGGCCGCAGCTGGGACAGGCATATTTGCAGCGGCGTATCAATATTATGTAGTAGGCGATGGCGTGGAGACATTGAAGATGCTGGGGTGTGGACTGGCAGCCTGCATAGTGCTGGTGGCTGCTCATAACCAGTGGAATTGTGAATGGCATATGAGGACTCTGCGTGACAGCGCCAGAAATTATCTGGGCAACAGCCTGGCAAACAGATTGAAAAAGGAAGAAGAGAAACAGACAACGAAGCAGGATACTGTTGAGGCCATGGCAGCATGCAGTGAGACAGATGAAAATGACAGGATAAAAAGAAAGGCGAAGCCTGCGCGGAAAGCACAGCGGAGTGATAAGTCAGATTATGATGCTCTGCTTGACGGGATCATGAAGAAGATGCTGGCGGATGGATAACCGGCGAGTGGACATGTGCAGGTGGGCTGCAGATGAAATGCGGGTGAAAACAGCCTGTATGAGCCAATAAATTCAGGATGGTAGATAGTGAGAAAGCTGTACTTGATAGCAGGACTGTATGCTGCCTGCGTGATCGGAGCCGTGCTCAGCGGATGCTCCATATATGACAAGGAGGATCTGTCCAAGATGGTGGCGACTCCGGGGGACGCAGAGTGTCAGGCAGACGGTGCGAAGAATGGGGAAGGTGATGCGGAAGGAAAAGAAAAATCGGGAGACAAGACGGAAGATGCGGAGAGTAACACGGACACAGACGGGGAGAGTCAGGGTGAGGATATGACCAGACTCAGGGATTACAGCCAGATATCGACAAAGAAATATTCATGGTACATAGTGCGGGACAAAAATCATGGAATGAGTGGCTGTGACAACAGCTTTCCGCTGGAGCAGTACGATGCGTTCTACGTGGACAGAGTGTGTGCTGAGAAGAATGAAAAGGTGATGTATCTGACATTTGACTGTGGGTACGAGAACGGATATACAGAGCAGATGCTGGATGTGCTCAAAAAGCACAATGCAAAGGGCTGCTTCTTCGTGACGATGACTTACATAAGGGACAATCCGGATATAGTAAAGAGGATGAAGGAGGAGGGACATCAGGTGGGAAACCACACGGTGCATCATCCGTGCATGCCGGAGAAGAGTGTGGAGGAGCAGAAAAGTGAGTTAAAGGAGTGCTCAGACTTTATGAGGAATGAAACTGGGTATGAAATGGATATGTATTTCAGACCGCCGAGCGGTGAGTACAGTGAACAGGTTCTGCAGCTGGCTAAGGATATGGGGTATAAGACCATATTCTGGAGTATGGCTTACCTTGATTATGATGTGAACAATCAGCCGGGGACGGACTATGTCATTGATCATTTTGCGAAATATCATCATCCGGGAGCCATTCCTCTCATACACAATGTGTCGTCGTCCAATGCGCAGGCACTTGATACGGTTCTCACAAACCTGGAGAAGGAGGGATATGAGTTCAGGTCTTTGAATGAGATGAAAATTGAATAGTAGTATCAGAAACAGAAGCTCTCTGTGCGGATCATGCTGATCCGAACGGAGAGCTTTTGTGTATTGGCAGTGCGATCTGTGTGATATAAGCATCTTTATTTGCTCCGTGGGTTGGAGGACCCTCCATAAATGAATTGCGAAAATAACCACAAGTAGCAAGATTGTTTTCTTTTGCATAGTCCAATAGTTTCTTCTGGACAGTGTCGAAATTTTCATATGGACCACGGTGGTATATACAGATAGCTGCAGTCTGTGGAAGTTTTTTTATGTGTTCGTCATTGGTGTCAGGATCTGCTGCGACAGGTATGACATATCTTCCTTCGGATGTTGATTCGACAAAAACCTCTGTACACATTTTGCCTGTGGTGTCCAGTTGATATTTTTTTGTTGCCTCGATAAAGGTCTTGCGCAGATCTTCAGTTTTTCTGGCCAGATCAGAGTCTTTGAACTCCTGACAAAATGCAGTGAATGAGGGAAGAGTGATAAAACGGATCTCCGGTTCTGATGTCTGGGACTGACGCAGCTGAAGCTGGGCTATGCACAGATCCAGCTGGGAACGGAGCGTAGTCATACGTTCAATGACATCCTCAAGCTTTTCGGTATTATTGAAGTACTTGTTAATCTCGGATAGCGATAATCCTAGTCCCTGAAGAACTTTTATAATTCGTATATGTACGATGTTATCGGCAGAGTAGTAGCGGAAACCGCTGCTCTCATTTTTGTATGCGGGTGTCAGAAGCCCCAGGTCTTCGTAGTTTAACAGCATTCTTCTTGTCACTCCAAGCATTTTGGTGACTTCGCCAATTTGATATAGATTTTTATTTGCGTGATTCATATGATTTCCCTCCCCTTAAAAATAGACAAAAAAAATTGTGAATATTGCATAAATACCGCAAAAATATTGTTGACTTGAACATTGATGTACGAATTATAATTATCATAAATTGTTAAAGGGAAAGAGTCAAGAATTAACAGGAGGTAATGGTTGCAGAGAGAAAACATTAACGGACACACGAAAAAGAGGTTTTATTGAGAAAGAGAGGGAAGTGTATGAAAGAAAGAATTCTATGCAGAAAAGTTATGGCATGGCTCATGACAGCTTTCATGGTCATAACGTGTTTGATTTCGATAGGTGGTAAGAATACTGCCTACGCAGCGGCTATGGAGAACATCAAGGTAACAGACGTGGATATAAGCACAGATGGACATATGAGAGGTCTCAAGTGGGGGTGGACAACCAGCGGTTATGCCAGCGCGAGCTGCAAGCTTGGCATTCAGTCTGAGAAGTTCACGACTGGAGATCTCACAAACTTTGGTGATTATCTGAGTAGCCATAGGTACAGTGGATGGGCGAGTGCCGAGTCACCTGAAGGCTGCGGATTTAAAGGCTGGATAACAGAGAACTCGTTCTCAAGGAGTTCAGGTACATATGACAGAACGGATACCATTTCCGGAGAGGGAATAGATATGGGTACCACGGGTGTGTATTATCTGTATACGTGGACATATTATAATGGTTATGTATTCCCTGATATTTACATAGGAAGTATTGATCTGAATGCTGGCAAGATCGTGGACGCTGGCGGCAATGAAATAACATTTCAGATCGGTGGCTTTTCAGGCGGAGGCAATACAGATCCTTCGGAGGAAGAAGTTGTATTCATGAACAATGGATATCCATATGGCAAGAATATGACGAATAGTTCGATCACTCTCGTTATGGACGTGACAGGGGAAGCTGCAACATATCAGTGGCAGAGCGCAACCAGTAAGCGTGGACCATTTACAGATATTGAAGGTGCAAATGGAAGTACATATACGTTCACCCCGACTCATGGATACTGGTACAGGTGCGTGGTGGATGGTACAGCCAGCAGAGCGGTAAAGGCAGTTATCCCTACCAGTGACAATGGAAATACGTGGACAAAGCCAAATACTTGCTGGTATATAAGCAATGGAGTTATGGCCTATATGGCCAATGACAAAGGGGTTGATATTGTTGGCTTGTATACCAAGGACGGAAAGAACTATATGCTTGGAACAAGCTACGACAAAGTATGGAGATTGTACAGCAGAAGCGATTCAGAGCCTTCAGCTGAAACGGCTACATCACAAGTATCTGTGGCTTCGCTTGCAGCTCTAAGATTGTCGTTTGATCCTATGAATACTCACGATCTGATTTTTGATGCTGAACTTGGTGAGGGACAGCATTCATTTGCAATAGGAGCGGATGCGAACATTGGAAATAGTATTACAAGCTCTGACAGTGCAGATGAAGCGGTGCTTGCTGCCACTGTCAAGAATGGTGAATTACAGCAGATAGCGATGATGGGAGTTGCTAAAGCGGCGGATGCGGCAGATGATACTCCATCATTTGTTCTTGCCCCTATAACACAGGCAAGTAATTACTGGATCGGGGGCTATGATTCCAGAAGAATATTTGAGTACAATACAGGTTCATCAAGCTACATAAAGGAAACTGCTGAAATAAATGGTCAGAATGCTGCATCCCTGGTTGAAGGAATAGATTCGGGATTGACAATGTCATGGACAAATGTTGAAGATGGCGGACATATAGGTTTCAAATTCAGCGTTGGAGCGGTGGCTGATGTAGGAGCAGTTACAGGACAGGTTGATTATATAACAGAAAATCTGACAGATCTTGATGGCGATACTTCATATATCATCACTGTTGATGGCGAGTCATATGAAATTGTGAGTGATATGTATGGTGATATAGCTCTTGAGGGAACAGATGATAACGACGTATCATATAGTTTGTTTGGTAAAAATATAAGTATCAGCAAGAAGGACAGTCAGGATACACCTGCTGATATAACTGTTGCAGCAAGACCGGAGGCGCCATCTGCACCGAAGACTCTTGCAGACATACAGAATCCAACACCAGCTGATATGGAAAGTGCTGCAGACGGCGAAGGCATTGAGATAGTAAGCGTGACTGGTGATTCTGTGACAGTAAGCCCGCTTGGCGGACAGCAGTATCAGTATTCGATGGATGGAGCGGCCTGGACAGTTCTCGATGATCTGAATGTGTCAGATAATTATGTTATCTCAGGACTTGAAGAGAATCAGAGGGTATATGTTCGCACAAGATACGTGGCTAATACGACAAAACCAGCTTCATTGTGGTCAGATGCCAAGGCAGTCTCACGTGACCTGATCGCCGGAGTAACTGCAGAAGATACAACCTGCACTTACGATGGATTGATACATAGCCCATCTGTTACAATTGCAGATGGCCTGGATGGAGCTTCTATCCGTTATTCGCTGGCTGCAGATGAGCCGTACACACAGGCGGTTCCTGAGCTTAAAAATGCAGGAACATATAAGGTGTATTACCTTGTTACAGCAGATGAGTGTTCACCGGTATTTGGCGATGTGACTGTGACTATCGAAAAGAAAACGATCACAGCGGATAAGGTAATTGTTGATGAAAATGCATATATACAGGGAATCCAGTTCTCAGGATTGCTGGATGGAGATGAACTTGTATATGACGAGGATTATACTGTAGTACTGTGGGACGTTACACTAGGAATAGAGAAGGTTGTAACTACATACAGATTTGGGCTTGCAACTACGGAAAATGCAGCCAATTACATGCTTCAGAACAAGTCATGGGATATGGTTCATTATCATGACTGGACGTATGAGATAAAAGAAGGCCACAGTAACAAGATAATTGCATATTGCAATGAAACTGAGGATCCGGCACACTGCGCATATCAGGGCAGAAACGAGGCGGTCAGTTGTACTGTGACAGCAGAAAGCAGAGCGTATGACGGCACAGAATATGCAGGTGCAGTTGTTAATAACTGGATAACAGAGAAGACCGGAGATGCAGCTGTTACATATTATGAGGGAACAGGCGACACCGATTATCCGGAAAATGAGAATGCGCCGGTAAATGCAGGTACTTATAAGTTTGTTGTGAAGATAGCTGATGTTACGGCTTATGCAGAATTTGAAATACAGAGACTTGATCAGAATGTTGAATTTGATGTAATCGATTACACATTTGGCGACAGTGTAGAGGCTCCAGCGGTTACAGGAGCACAAGAGGATCCTGTTATAGAGTATTACTACACAACAGAGAACAGCAACACGGATGGAACATTGTGGGAGAACTCCAGATCGGCAGATCCGGGCACATATTATATGTATGCCAAGGTTTGTGCTACAACCAATTACAATGAGTATGTAACACAACCGGTTCAGTTCACAGTTGCAAAGAGAGAAGCTCCGACAGACATAACAGCGGCAGATATTGTAAAGACATATGACGGCAAGTCATATGGAATAACAGTTACAGGTGATATTCCAGAGGATGCGGTTGTGACGTATGGAACTTCTGAGGATGCATGCGATAAGACTGTAAGTCCGAAGTACAGTCAGGCTTCAGATGAACCATACACTGTATATTATAAGGTTGCAGCAAGGGGATATGACACGATATCCGGACATGCAACTATCACCATCAACAGAAGACCACTTGCTGTATCGGGAATCAAAGCTACATCAAAGGCTTACGATGGACAGACAGAGGCAAAGCTTGACTATTCAGGCGTTGTTCTGAATGGTAAGGTCAGCGCAGATGTGATTGCAGTTACAGCTACAGGAACATTTGACAGTGCAGATGTGGGAACAGGCAAAACTGTAAGCATCACAGATATAAAGATCAGCGGAAAGACCGCTTCAAACTATATACTTACAGAAGATGCCCAGCAGCAGACAGCAAAGGCAGATATCACTCCTGCGGGAACAACTCTTACTGTAGGAAAGGTTGGAGCTAAGACATATGGAGGTGCAAAGTTTGCCCTCAATGTGAAGTGCAGTAGAAATGACAAGAAAACATTTACAAGCAGCAATACAAAGGTTGTCAAGGTGGATGGCACAGGCAAGGTAACTATAGTTGGTGCAGGCAAGGCGGTTGTGACAGTATCCGTTGCGGCAAATCAGAACTATAAGGCAGCTGCTGCAAAGGTTGCGATCACGGTAAACAAAAAAGCCATCAGAGTAACTGCAAATGACGCATCTAAGTATGAAGGCAAGGCGGATCCGAAGTTTACATTTACAGCGGAGGGACTTGTTGGCAAGGATAAGCTTACAGGAATTGTTCTCAAGAGAGCTGCTGGTGATAAGTCCGGAACATACACGATCACAGCAAGCCAGAAGAAGGGTGCAAATCCAAACTACAATATAACATTTGCCATTGGCCGTCTTGTTATAAAGAAATCTCCAAATGTTGAACCTAGTGGAACAGAACTCTATAAGAAGACACTTCCGTTCTTCCTTATGAAAGGAAAGGGAACAGGAACAAGAATAGATCTGACATGGGATAAGGTCAAAGGTGCAACAGGATATGATGTATACTGGTCATACTGTAATGGAAAGAACAACTTCAATAAGCTTGCTAATGTACCGAAGTCCCAGAAATATGCCGATAAGAACCTCAATAATAAGAGAGAATACAAGTATTTTACAGTCGCATACAAGATGTCGGGTGGCAAGAAGGTATATCTCGGCAGGACAAATACAGTCCATGTTGCAATGCCTTATGCAGCAAAGACAAATGTCCTGAAAGTTACTGTGAACAAGACCAAGGCTAACCTTGCAAAAGGTAAAACATTTAAGATCACCAAGAAGGTTAAGCTTGAGAATCCAAAGAAGAAGGCGTTAAACCATCTTACGAAGAAGGAAAGGTTCATAACATCCAATGCAAAGGTGGCAACTGTTTCATCTGCAGGAGTTATAAAGGCAGTGCGTAAGGGCACATGTACGGTTTATGTAATGTCTGAAAATGGTGTTTGTGCAAAGATCAAAGTGACGGTTAAGTAGTGCTTTAGACATGGTTATAATTGAAAACTCCTCCAAACCGGTTGTGGCTTTGGGGGAGTTTTTTGAGATTAATAGTTGATTATGGTATACCTATTTGCTAAAATTGATTCAATGTGAAAAATTTAATACAAGTAAGGAGAGAAAACAAATGGCACAGACAGTAAGTTTCGATTTTAAGAATGCAAAAGCCATGGCTACAGACGCTGATATCGCAGCAATCAAGGATCAGGTAGTAGCTGCAAAGGCAACACTTGTAAACAAGACCGGTGAGGGAAATGATTTCCTTGGATGGATCGACCTTCCAGTAGACTATGACAAGGAAGAGTTTGCGAGAATCAAGAAGGCAGCAGCTAAGATCCAGGCAGATTCAGACGTGCTTGTAGTAATCGGTATCGGTGGTTCTTACCTGGGTGCAAGAGCAGCCATCGAAGCTTTAAGACACAGCTTTTATAATTCAGTTGACAAGTCAATCCGTAAGACTCCTGAGATCTACTATGCAGGATCAAACATCAGCAGCACATACATGGCTCATCTGCTTCAGGTGATCGGTGACAGAGATTTCTCTATCAACATCATCTCCAAGTCGGGTACAACAACAGAGCCTGGTATCGCTTCAAGAATCTTCAAGAAGAAGCTTGTTGAGAAGTATGGCAAGGAGGGCGCAGCAAAGAGAATCTACGCCACAACGGACAAGGCAAAGGGAGCTCTCAAGACACTTGCAACAGAGGAAGGCTATGAGACATTTGTAGTTCCTGATGATGTAGGAGGACGTTTCTCAGTTCTCACAGCAGTTGGTCTTCTGCCAATAGCAGTAAGCGGTGCTGATATAGATAAGCTTATGGAAGGCGCAGCTTCAGCAAGAAAGGATTGTCTTGCACAGGACTTCGACGATTCAGATGCTATGAAGTACGCAGCAGTAAGAAATGTACTGTACAACAAGGGTAAGTCAATCGAGATCCTTGCTAACTTTGAGCCGGCACTTCACTATGTATCAGAGTGGTGGAAGCAGCTCTACGGCGAGAGCGAGGGAAAGGATGGCAAGGGACTTTTCCCAACAGCTACGGACTTTACAACAGACCTTCATTCACTTGGACAGTTCATCCAGCAGGGTTCACAGAACCATTTCGAGACAGTTATCAATGTTGTTAACCCAACATGTGAGATTGTTATGGAGGAAGAGGACTCAGATCTTGATGGACTTAACTATCTTGCAGGCAAGACAGTTGATTTTGCAAATAAGAGTGCTATGAACGGAACTATCCTTGCACACGCAGATGGTGGAATACCTATCATCCAGATCAACATCGACAAGATTGATGAGTTCACTCTCGGTGAGCTATTCTACACATTTGAGTTTGCATGTGGTGTGAGTGGATACACACTTGGTGTAAATCCATTCAATCAGCCAGGTGTTGAGAGCTACAAGAAGAACATGTTCGCTCTTCTCGGCAAGCCGGGCAACGAGGAGCTTGGCAAGAAGCTTCTTGCAAGAATCAACGGTTAATAGATCTTTACAGATTAATATATAAGAGATGCAGGTGTGTTTTGCCACACCTGCATTTTTTTGCAATTCTATATTTCTTGTAATCAGAATCGCACAATGTTATACTTATGAAGTGTATAGGCTCAGAATTGAGCCTGATCATTTGCATTGTGAATGGAAGGATAAGAAGGGCAGTGACATATGAATGAAAAGAGAGATGTAGAGGGGCTGTACAACCGATATAGACAGGTTCCATTGTATCTGATAGGAATGTTCTGTCTGATGACAGTGTTCATGTATTTTGTCGGAATAGGAGCCGGCGTTATAGCCACCATTTTTACGGCAGTATACGGAGCGGTGAGCATTGTTGTTTTCCTGAGGATGAATGCTTTGTCCCGCGACAGATATGTGGAATTTGCCATGGAGCACGGCAAGATGCAGAAGGAGCTCATAAAGGAGTTTCCGGTTCCGTACGCATTGCTTGACGAGGATGGAAAAGTTGTGTGGGTGAACGACGAGTTCTCAGGTATAACGGAGACCAGTAAGAGAAAGCTCATGAAGCTGAATATAGTTCAGGTATTTGAGGAGGTTACCGAGGAGAGTCTTCCTTATCAGGAGGATGTCACCGAGGGAGAGATAGCATTTAACGGAAGAGAATACCGTTATGAGATCAGACGTGTACAGGTGAATAAGGTTGAGCCTGCTATGGAAGAGACGGATGCCCAGCCGGGTGAGGCCGGCACAGACGGAGATGGGGCTGATGAGCAGAAGAAAGATACGAAGGCTTCGCACGGTGGTTCAAGACACCACGGCAAGACGGACACCTTCCTTGCGTTCTACATGTTTGATGTGACAGTGGTGAATCAGCTCGCTCAGGAGAACCATGACCAGAAGCTGGTTGCGGGTCTCATATATATTGATAACTACGATGAGATATTTGAGTCGCTTGAGGAAGTACGACACTCTCTTCTTGTTGCCCTGGTCGACAGAAAGATTAACAAATACATGGCAAATGTCGACGCCATAGTCAAGAGCCTTGAGAAGGACAAGTACATGTTCGTGATGCCACAGAAGTATCTGGATCAGCTCAAGGAGAACAAATTTGCCCTGCTCGATGAGGTCAAGGCTATAAATATCGGAAATGATCTTCCGCTTACACTCAGTATAAGTCTTGGTACTGATTACAAGAGCTTTATAGAAAACTTTGAGGCAGCGCGTTCCGCCATGGAGCTTGCTCTGGGCCGAGGCGGCGATCAGGCGGTTATCAAGTCCGCCGACAGGATCACCTACTTTGGCGGTAAGAGTCAGGGAACGGAGAAGTCTACGAGAGTTAAGGCGAGGGTTAAGACTCTTGCGTTCAAGGAGCTTCTTGAGACCAAAGAGAAGGTTATAATCATGGCCCACAAGAATCCGGACATGGATGCTTTTGGTTCAGGTATAGGAATATACAAGATGGTGACTGCGCTGGGCAAGACGGTGCATATAGTTGTAAATGAGGTGTCATCGGCCATAAGTCCGATATACGGCAATTTCACTTCGAGCAATTCCTACCCGGCAGATATGATAATCAACAACGATCAGGCGCTCAGTCTGGTCGATGACGACACGGTCGTAGTTGTGACGGATGTGAATAATCCTACGCTCACGGAGTGTGAGGAACTGCTGGCATATGCGAAGAGCATAGTGGTGTTCGATCACCACAGGCAGACAAAGGATGTCATTGCAAATGCGACACTGTCGTATATAGAGCCATTTGCGTCATCTGCATGTGAGATGATCGCAGAGATGCTCCAGTACATGGATGAGAAGATAAAGCTCAGGCCTACAGAGGCGGACGCCATGTATGCCGGAATACTCATTGACACCGACAACTTCCTGAGCAAGACCGGTGTCAGAACCTTTGAGGCAGCCGCGTTCCTGAAGAGAAGCGGTGCGGATGTCATGCGAGTAAGGAAGATGTTCAGAACTGACATAGAGACCTACAGACAGAAGGCGGAGGGTGTCAGCCACGCAGAGATGGTGCTTGATGCATTTGCCATATCAATCATTACACCTGGGGATGGCCCTGAGTCGCCGGTGGTACTCACCGCCAAGATTGCAAATGAGATGCTGAACATCGCAGGTGTCAGAGCTTCATTTGTAATAGCGCAGATGGGTGCGGATGTCAAGATAAGTGCAAGAGCCATTGACGATGTCAATGTCCAGATAATCATGGAGAGAATGGGTGGCGGCGGTCATGCAAATATCGCGGCAGCTCAGTTTGAAAATGCGAAAGCAGAGGATATAAAGAAGGAGCTTGTTGGGCTCCTGAATGAGATGTATAAGGAAGGAGATATTTAGGATATGAAGGTCATATTATTACAGGATGTTAAAAGCCTTGGAAAGAAAGGCGCAATGGTAGAGGTAAATGAGGGCTACGCAAGAAATTTCATCATTCCTAAGAAGCTCGGCATGGAGGCAACTCCAAAGAATATGAATGATTTCAAGCTCCGCAAGGCTCATGAGGAGAAGGTGGCAGCAGAGAATCTTGCTGATGCCAAGGCACTTGCGGCAGAGCTTGAGAAGGCTTCAGTAACTGTTAAGATCAAGGTTGGAGAGGGCGGAAGAACATTTGGCTCAGTATCCACAAAGGAGATCTCAGATGCCATCAAGAGCCAGCTCGGCAAGGATATAGACAAGAAGAAGATCGTTATGAAGGACTCCATCAAGGCGTTAGGAAGCTTTTCAGTGAAGGTCAAGCTTCACCCTGAGGTTCAGGCAGAGCTTGCTGTAAAGGTCGAGGAAGCATAAGGAGTATAGATAAAATATGGAAGATGCATTTGCAAGAAAAAAGCTTCCCTACAATCTGGATGCCGAGAAGTCTGTTATAGGTTCCATGCTCATGGACAGAGACGCCATAGTAGAGGCGTCCGATATGCTGACCAAGGAGGATTTCTACTATGGTCAGTACGGAATATTGTTCGAGAATATGGTAGAACTGTTCAAGGAGGGTAAGGCGGTCGATCTGGTAACCCTGAAGAACAAGCTTGAGGAGAACAATGTACCTGATGAGGTCATAAGCACCAAATCCATAGCGGAGATATTGGAGACGGTTCCGACATCGGTGAATGCCAAGCATTACGCAGAGATCGTGGCGGACAAATCCATACTCAGGAAGATGATAAAGCTGTGCGAGGAAGTGGAGAAGGACTGTTATCTGGATTCAGAGGGAGTTGAACAGCTTCTTGAACAGGCCGAGAGCGGTGTGTTCAATCTGATAAAGGAGAGGAACGGCTCCAGCAAATTTGTGGGGATCGACAGGATCGTCATGAACGTTATCGAGCAGATAGAGGAGGCTTCCAGAAAGAACACAAGAGTAACAGGTATCCCTACGGGATTCATAGATCTGGACAATATGCTCACCGGTCTCCATGGATCGGAGTTTATACTGGTGGCTGCTAGACCTGCCATGGGTAAGACGGCATTTGTTCTTAATATTGCCCACCATGTTGCCGTGCGCAAGGGAATTGCCACTGCGATATTCAACCTGGAGATGAGCAAGGAGCAGCTTGTAACGCGTATGATAGCCATGGATTCCCTGGTTGATTCCCAGAAGGTACAGACGGGACAGTTGGCTGAGGACGACTGGGATCAGGTGCTTGCCAGTGCGGAGAGTATAGCTGCCGCACCGCTGTACATAGAGGATAGTTCAGCACTCACCATATCCGAGCTGAGATCAAAATGCAGACAGCTCAAGAGCAAGAACAATCTTGGACTCATCATCATCGACTACCTGCAGCTTATGAGCACGACGGGACGAGTTGAGTCGCGACAGCAGTTCGTATCTGATATGTCAAGATCGTTGAAGATGCTTGCCAGGGAGCTGGATGTGCCTATCATAGCGCTGTCACAGCTTAACCGAGAGGTTGATAAGAGACCGGATCACAAGCCTGTGCTTGCGGATCTCCGAGAGTCGGGATCTATCGAGCAGGATGCCGATGTGGTTATGTTCATATACAGAGATGATTATTACAATCCTGATACCGACAAGAAGGGTATCTCGGAGATAATCATAGCTAAACAGAGAAAAGGTGCCACCGGATCTGTGGATCTGGTATGGCTGCAGGAATACACGAAGTTTGCCAACAAAGAGCACTAAATATATTATGTTTTATAAGGAGAATTGAAAATGGTAGTTGAACCAAGAGTTAAAGATTTTATTTGTACAACAGCTCACCCGGTGGGATGCGCACAGAATGTAAAGAATCAGATCGAGTATGTCAAGTCAAAGGGAACAGTTAAGAGCGATAACGCACCTAAGAAGGTTCTGGTGATCGGAGCGTCAACAGGATACGGACTTGCATCACGTATTGCAGTTGCATTTGGCTATGGCGCAGATACCCTCGGCGTTATGTTTGAGAAGGAGTCAAATGGACGCCGTACAGCAACCGCTGGCTTCTACAACAACAGAGCATTTGAGGAGGAGGCTCACAAGGCCGGACTCTATGCAAAGTCCATCAATGGCGACGCGTTCTCAGTCGAGATCAAGGAGCAGGTCATCGAGACCATCAAGGCAGACATGGGCAAGATAGACATGATTGTATACAGCCTAGCAGCGCCTAGAAGAACAACTCCGGATGGAACAAAGTACACATCTGTACTCAAGACGGTTGGTGAGGAGTACACCAACAAGACACTTGTACTCAAGGACAACACCATCACAGATGCACATATAACAGCGGCAAATGATGACGAGATCAATGCTACCATCAAGGTAATGGGCGGTGAGGACTGGATCGACTGGATGCAGGCACTCTCAGATGCCGGAGTTCTGGCAGATAACGTGATCACAGTTGCATACTCATACATAGGACCAAAGATCACATTCCCTATCTACGCTGAGGGATCAATCGGACAGGCAAAGAAGGATCTGTACAAGTCAGCAGACATTATAAATGAAAAGTTCCCTAACATAAAGGCGAAGATAGCCATCAACAAGGCTCTTGTCACACAGTCAAGTGCAGCTATCCCTATCGTACCTCTGTATATCACACTTCTCTACAAAGTTATGAAAGAGAAGGGACTCCACGAGGGATGCATAGAGCAGATGCAGAGACTGTTCATGGATAAGATCCTGGATGACACCCAGGTGGACGACAACGGATTCATCCGTATGGACGACTGGGAGATGAGAGATGATGTTCAGGAAGTTGTTGCTGAGCACTGGGATACAGTCAACAATGACAATGTCAAGGATATAGCAGACATCGATGGATACTGGGAGGATTTCTACAACATGTTCGGTTTCAAGATCGACGGTGTGGATTACTCAGCAGATGTTGATATCATGTAATATTCATGGGTAGTTTCAATATATAAATACTACAAATGCCCCACAGATTCATAGAATTTGCGGGGCATTTCGGTAAGCGCTTTTTTGGTGTGCCTGACCCATTATTTTCGCAAGGAGGAAGACGGTATATGTACAAATATTTATTATTTGATCTTGATGGAACCATCACCAAGTCTGAGGAAGGAATATTCAACTGTATAAAATACGCTCTGGACTGGGCTGGAATTCCATATCCTGAATACAGAGTATTCAGAAGCTTTATAGGACCATCACTTTATGATTCTTTCGTGAGGGAATTCGGCATGGACGACGCAAAAGCGAAAGAGATGGTGGCCAAGTACAGGGAGAGATACAACGTGGTAGGTCTCTTCGAGGCTGAGGTGTACGACGGAGTGGCAGACACCCTGTGTGCCCTTAAGGAGAAGGGCTGCATACTCTCAGTTGCAACCAGCAAGCCGACAGAGCCGACACTCCGTATCCTTGAGAAGTTCGGTGTGGGAAAATATTTTGACGTTGTAGTTGGAAGTAATCCCGACGGAACAGGATCAGACAAGAAGCACATCATATCCCAGGTCCTTGAAAGCCTCAAGAAAAATCACGGACTGACAGAAGATATGATAAAATCAAACCAGGTTGTGATGATAGGCGACAGACGCTACGACATAGAAGGTGGCAAAGCCTGCGGTCTCCAGACCATAGGAGTCCTCTACGGCTACGGCAGCAGGGAAGAATTCGAGGCAGCCGGCGCCGACAACATAGTAGAGACACCGGAGGAAATCCTGAATCTGTAGATAGAAAGGTAGCTTATAGTTTATAGATGTCTGTGTTGATATATATTTTTTATTAAATATCTATGATTATTTTTGTGGGATGACACTCTGGGGAACTGAATAAAAGAAAAACAGGTAAGAGTCGATATCTATAATATAGTGTGGTGTATAAAATATATTTTTCAGCGAAATATGTCAGGAACATGATCTGAAAAGTATATATCCAACAAGACCAGGATGCCATACTCCCTGGGAATATAAAATTGGGTCTCTATATATGTAATCGGTAGCGAAGACGCCTGAACTTTGCTGCTTACTGCCAAGGCGGAGCTCGCAACGCTCTTATAGCGAGCGGGAGCCGCGTGCAGATATAAGCAAAGCAAAGTGAGGTAAGTCGAGCGTGATTACATATATAGAGACCCAATTTCTGCCCCTGGAGAGTATGTCATCCGTCCGTTCGTCATATCATCTCCTGACATTTGAGATATACCCGAAGAACGCTCCGATGATCCCCCCGATAATGTGGGTGAGATTCGACACATTGTCCTTCACAAACACTCCGTCAGCCACCTGTCCGCCGATATAAAGCACTGCAACAAGTATGAAGGTGAGCGGTATGGAGCCGTCCTTTATACATGCAAAAGAAGACAGAAGAATGTATGCGAATACCACTCCGCTGGCGCCGAGCAATGCTGTACCAGGGAAGAATATAAAATGCACGATTCCTGTCACCAGTGCGGTGGTGATGGTTACGATGAGCAGATCCTTTGAGCCGTATTTTTCCTCAAGTAGTGGGCCGATCACAAGCAGCAGCGTCATGTTGTTGATAAGGTGACTCCAGCTTGCGTGACCAAACACATGGGCAAACATGCGGATGTAGGTTAAAGGATCGGTGAGAGGGGCTCTGTATACTTCAAATAGAAGAAAGTTACTTTTGCCGCCTGTGAGGATATTCAGGAGATAAGCTCCCAGACAAATGAGTGCAAATGTAAGTACCACAGGTGAGTTAAAAGATATTCTTAATATGGTTTTGGACTTTGTCTTTGACATGGATCGGTTCCCCTCTTATTCATATAGTATAGAAAAATATTACCAGCGGTCATCCGCTGGTAATATTTTTTTAAGCGTCATAATCTGGCATATCGTTAAAGTACATCTTGTAGAAGTTGGTACTCTGTTCGAGAACCCTCATGGTTGATGGAAGCGGTACGGCGATGAGGTCGTTGAACTCATACTCTCCGGCTGCTGAATCAATCACATGTCCCATCTGAGTCTCATTATGTGTGTAATCGGCGTTGAAACCGCCGTATTTATTGCCACGGGCATCAAGACGTATCCACTTCTTGAGATCTGGGTGATATACCGCATTAAGTGCATGCATAGCCATAAGTCCGCCCTTGTGCTTGATACGGATATAGCAGAATCCTGTATATAAGTTGTTGGCACGAAGCAGTGCTGCCAGCAAATTGGCCTTTGAATAGCTGATGCCCGTGCTGGCTTCCAGTACATCGGAAGCGCTGATAGTTATTACTGAAAAGTTGCTGTCATATGTGTGAGAAATCCTATCCCGGACAAAATAGTAACATGCCTGTATGATCTCATCACTGCTCTTGCAATCTGCAGCAAGTTCCTTTGCCTTTGCAGCGACGATAGGATTGTCATAATTTACATACTTGTCGTATTGCAAATATGCTGAATCCTTATTTCTCTGAATTAGTTGCATTGTGTCATCTCTCCTTTATTACTTGGAATATGTAGAACTTCAGATAATAAGATTCATCTGCAGCCCATAATATTGGGTGATCAGGAGCCTGTGTGCGGAACTCTACCTGGCGAAGTCTTACATGTGAATTCATGGCGGCCTGTTTTATGGTCTTGGTAAATAACTCGAAATCCATAAAATGTGAACATGAACAAGTTGCAAGGAATCCACCATCCCTTACGAGTTTCATAGCACGCAGATTAATCTCGCGATAGCCTTTGACTGCGTTCTTTATTGAATTTCTTGATTTTGTGAATGCCGGCGGGTCAAGTATGACAACGTCAAACTGTTCGCCTTTTGATTCCAGTTCAGGAAGAAGATCAAATACATCTCTGCACTCAAAAGAGACAGTGCTCTCCAATCCGTTGAGCGCTGCATTTTCTCTGGCCTGGGCAATAGCAAGTTCTGAAGCGTCTACTCCCAAAACGCTGGAAGCACCGGCTATGCCTGCGTTTAGAGCAAAGGAGCCTGTGTGTGTAAAGCAATCAAGAACCTTTGCATCTTTACATATTCTCTGAATAGCAAGACGATTATACTTCTGATCCAGAAAGAATCCGGTCTTCTGACCGTCTTTCACATCAACAATATATCGAACGCCATTTTCATTTATATGAACCTTTGTGTTAAATTCGTCACCAATAAACCCTTTGTAGGTATCCATCCCCTCGTGTTTTCTGACTTTTGCATCGCTTCGTTCATAAACACCCTCGATTATTATACCATCATTTTTAAGTATATTTTTTAAAATATTTATTAACAAATTTTTAACTTTGTCGATGCCGAGTGCCAGTGATTCGACAACAAGCACGTTTTCAAACTTGTCAATGACGATTCCCGGCAGAAAATCAGCCTCGCCAAATACGACACGGCAGCTACTGGTGTCGACGGTTTTCTTGCGGTAATCCCATGCATCCTGAAGTCTCTTTGTGAAGAATGCCTCGTCGATCTCGGTGTCCACATGTCTTGTGAGCATGCGGATGAAGATCTTGGAGTTGGTATTTATGAATCCTTTGCCGAGTGGATAACCGTCGAAGTCCTTTACTATGACGATGTCGCCGTTCTCAAAGCTGCCGACTATGGTGTCGACCTCATTGTCAAATATCCATGCTCCGCCGGACTTCAGAAGTCGTCCCTCTCCCTTTTTTAATGTAACAATAGCTCCCATAATATATGTATCCTTTCTCTGTACTGCCGTTGGCAGACATTTTTCGTTGTCTGTTTTTGAATTTTGCGGATTTATTTTACCATATGTAGACAAATAATCCAAGATGGGGCAGCTTAACACATTTGTAACAAAAAACTTGTAAAAAAGTTATACTTGTAAAAAATATGTAACACGTGTATACTACGAGCGTAGCAGAATGCACACAAACATCAGATTCCCTGCGGAAACTGATGCTTAATAAAAAGGAGGACAGTAAAGATGTCTACAATGAAGACTAATATTGCAAAGAGAGAAAAGAGCCTGATGGCGGCAAAAGTTATAGGCAGTCTTATGGCGATTGCTGTATTGGCTATTGTGATTTTTTCTACAAATGTGGTGACACAGGCAGATGAGATGGGAGCTGACGGCACGGCAGTTCTGGCCACAGCATCAGATGTAGTTCAGAGTGGAGTGATACAGGATGAGGATGGTTACTTCAGATATTATGTTAATGGTGAAGTGCAGAAAACTGCAGGCTGGATAGATGCCGATGATGGCACCAGATATCTTATAGATGAAAATGGCGTGGCAGCTATGAAGTTTACACGTTCTGGCGATACCATCAAGATATACAGATTCAGCGCTGATTCAAAGGACTGGACGATCTGCAAGAACGAGTGGCAGACAGTGGATAACGTTCTCTATTATCTGAACAATTCCGGACTGTGTGAAAAGATATACGATAATAGCAGCAAGAAGGCAAAGTCACTGAGCAGCGGCAAGCTTGTCCAGGTGAAGAACCAGATGCTTATTCTCAACGATGGCAGAACATATTATTTCAATTCAAATGGTGACAAGGTCACAAAGGGCGGTTGGTATCATATAAATTATGACAATATGGTATTTGTAACAGGCGGTGGATCCCACTATGTAAAGGAGAGGATCTACAAGGCATCAGGCATTTTCAGAAAGTATTCATTTAACGATTCAAAGAAGAGCTGGGATATGAACAAGAACCTGTGGAAGAATACAGGCAGAAAGCTGATGTATTTTGATGGATCAGGCACATGTACCATTCTGTATGATCAGGCATCGAATATATTGTACAGATACATATCAAGTAGCAAGTCATACAAGAGAGTCTCAAATGTGATCGACAAGCTCAACGGAAGCAGATACTACTTCTATGATGCAAATGGAAACAGACGTACATCATCAGGATGGAAGAAGGTAAATGGAAGTACCGCTTACTACGTATGTGACGGCGGATATGTTACCTCAAGATATACAGATCAGAAGGGTACAAAGAAGGTATACGACTTTGATTACTCGAAGAACACATGGGTGCAGAAGAAAAATATGTGGAAGACTGTCTACCGCAGCAGATATTATTTCGGCTCTAAAGGCGTAGCCACAATGAGCTATAACAACAGCACCAAGAAGGCATACAAGTTTACAGGCAGAAAGTGGAAGCCTGCAAAGAAGCTCATAATGAAGATCGGAAATGCCAATTACTATTTCAACAGCGCTGCAAAGCGAGTTGTAAAGGCTGGAAAGTATAAGACAGCCGATGGCTACATAGCATATGTCAACAGAAGAGGCGTTGTATATAAGAGAGAGTACGATCTCTCGGTCAAGAGATATTACACTATCGATCTTGGTAAGGGCAGAAAGACAAGAGTATATGGATATTATGATATAGGCGCGGCAAACAGACTGAGTAAGATGGTCAACCAGCATCGTGCAGAAAATGGACTTTCAAGCCTTAAGGTGTCAACATCTCTGACAGAGACCGCTACCACAAGAGCAAAGGAGATAAGCAACAAGTACAGCCATTACAGACCAAATGGAACACTGTGTCTCAACTCCATGTACGAGTTGTACGGAGAGAATCTTGCATGTGGTTTCAGTGGTGGAGATCTCGTATTCAGAGCATGGTCCAAGTCGACCGCACATGACAGCAATATGCTGAATACTACATACAAGACCATGGGCGTTGCAGTATTTGTGGCTCTCAAAAATGATAAACAGGGATATAAGAGATATTATGTCCTTACATTTGGTAAGTAATTTTAATTAGGAAATTAGTGGAAAATAAGACTGTTAAATCCCTCAAATTAAATTGAATTATATGGAGAAATAGAGTACCATACATAGTATAAGGCAAATAGTCGGATATAGAATTTGGCTAGTTTGGGAATGGAGATTGTGTGTGGGTTTCATATATTCGTCTTTAAATAGAGGTGCCGGCGAGAGTGTGGCACTATTTGACAATAGAATAGCCAGGATGCTTCCTTTTGTCACGGGAAAGGCATATTTTGACCTCAGGAATTATGATGCCCAGACTGGAGAATTCGGAGTATATATTGAATGGGATGGTGAGCTTGAGGCAGTGCTTGGATATTCACTGCCGGCGGGAGGATATTTCGTCAAAGCAACCACACCGCAGGCGTACAGATTCCACAGGCTCGACAGTGGATTGCCGGTATATATGAAGTTGATAGCGCAGAATGGCAGACTGTATCCTTACAGGATATATGTCATGATGGACGGCAGACCTTTCAGTGTGGAATTCGGCGGTGGAGTTCTGATCCCTTTTGAGGACAGATACGAAGAGCTTGGATGCGAAGCTGCGAAACAGACTGTGGATACTGGAAGCCAGAAGCTTTTGATGGGAAGTCAGAGTGGAATGACAGGAAGCCAGCGTTTTCAGTGGAATGGCAGCCGGATGAGACAGTTATTCGGTAGTCAGGGAGGCTTCAGATACCTGGCGGGAAGCCAGTATAGAATGATAGGAAGTCAGCGGTTCCGGTGGAATGGCAGTCAGATGAGACTGCTGTTTGGAAGTCAGGGAGGCTTCAGATACCTGGCGGGAAGCCAGTACAGAGTGTTTGGCAGCCAGCGTATAAAAAATATGCCGATGGTGCTTGAAAGTGACACACAGCAGCCACAGGACAGTATGGATTCAATCAGAACAAGCCAGGAGCTGATGGTTGAGTTCCCTCAGGAGTGGCAGCTTATCAACAGAAGCAGAAGACCGACCAGCCGGATTGGTGGCAATGCTAAGTTTGGATATGGACTGGATCTGATCTAGTACATGACCGGATCTTGGAGGATATATGAAGGATATAGAGGGATTCCACATATTGTGGACTGCTCCTTATTTTGAGAAAAGTAAAGATGACACTTACAGCATGCAGGATTATGAGCTTTTGACCATGATCCTGTCTGCTCTTATGTGGAGAAAAATGAATGGCCCTATCACACTTTACGGTGATGCAAGGGCCATTGATTATGTTGAGGGACAGGGATTGTCGCATATATGGAATGGCGGTATAAAAGAGATACAGGTTCCTGACAGCATATCCCCGGGAGTGTTCTGGGCTGCGGGCAAGCTGTATGCGCTTAAGGCGGCGCATATGCCGGCGGTCATGGTGGATCTGGACCTTATAGTGTGGAAGAATATAGGGGAATACATAGCGGGGACGGATATTTGTGCAATACACAGAGAAGGAATATATCCGGATGTATATCCCGGCAGGGACTTCTTCAATATGGACAGTTCGTACAGCTTTGATCCCCTGTGGAGCTGGGATGTTCCGCCGGTAAATACCTGTATGCTATATATGGCTAAGGAGCAATTTAAGAACTATTATGTGGACAGCTCCATACAATTTATGGAGAATTGTAGGGAGACTGAGGAAAATCTGTGCCACATGGTATTTGCGGAGCAGAGACTGCTTGCGATGTGTGCTGCGAGAAAGGGAAAGATCATTGCTTCATTTTTTCCTGAGGCGGCGGATATAGAGAGACAGGATGTGTTCACACATTTGTGGGGATATAAGAATATTCTGAAGTTTAACTATGGGAAAAGGGTTGAGTTTAACGGACGTCTCTGCGAGCGGATAGAGCGGGAGTTTCCGGAAGAGGCGGATGTTATAAGGGAGTTACATGTTTGTAGATAAAGTGCTGAAGAAGATACCCAGGGAGATATACATATATATACTGTGGGGAATTGTCGTGGGAGCGGTAAATCTTGGCTCCGCCTGGATATTTATGTACAAATGCGGGATAGAACCTGTCAGGGCCAACTTCCTGGCATGGATACTGTACAATTTTGTGTCATTCATAACAAATAGAAAATCGGTGTTCCACACTGTCGCAGAGACTGCGTGGGAGTTCATAAAAGAACTGGTGTCATTCTACGTGAGCAGGGTGTTCACACTGGTGGTGGAGGAGGGCCTGATTTATATACTGGTTGACAGGCTTCACCTGTGGGCGATGGGCATAAAGACGTTCACATCAGTGCTGGTGATATTCCTCAATTATTATATAAGCAAGAAGTTTATATTCAGAAAGATAAAGGAAAAACTGTAAGAGATATGTATAAATGCGAATGTTTATCGAAATTTTATAGAAAAACATGGACACAATTACTTCCAAACATTTGACAGTTGGAGTATAATTGAATGGTTAAATATGTATAAAAAGCAGAATAAGTAATGCAAGGAGATAAGTATGAAGAAGAGAGTAGTAATAACAGGCATAGGAGCCATAACTCCAGTCGGCAATACAGTTGACGAGTATTGGGATTCACTTAAGGAAGGAAAGCATGGCTTCGGACCTATTACACAGTTTGACGCTTCAGCATACAAGTGCAAGCTTGTCGGCGAGGTTAAGAACTTTGTAGCAAAGGACTACATTGATCCAAAGTCTGCAAGACGTATGGCTAGATTCACACAGTTTGCTGTGAAGGCAACCCAGGAGGCTATGGCAGATTCAGGACTTGATATGACAAAGGAAGATGCTTACAGAGTTGGTACATGTATTGGTTCAGGTGTTGGTTCACTTCAGGAGCTTGAGAACGCATATGGAACCATACTTACAAAGGGACCACTTCGTGTAAGTCCATTCGTAGTTCCTATGATGATCAGCAACATCGCAGCAGGTAACGTTGCGATCCAGTTTGGTCTCAAGGGCAAGAGTATAGATGTTGTAACAGCATGTGCTTCAGGAACAAACAGTATCGGTGAGGCATTCAGAACGATCCAGTACGGAGACACTGATGTCATGGTAGCCGGCGGATGTGAGGCAGCAGTTACACCTATCGGTATATCAACATTTGATTCACTTACAGCACTTACATCATCAACAGATCCAGACAGATGTTCTATTCCATTTGATAAGGACAGAAGCGGATTCGTTCTCGGTGAGGGTGCAGGTATTGTTATTCTTGAGGAGCTTGAGCACGCAAAGGCAAGAGGTGCAAAGATCTACGCAGAGCTTTCAGGTTACGGATGTTCAAGTGATGCACACCACATCACAGCACCTGAGGAGTCAGGTGAGGGACCAGCAGTTGCCATGACCAATGCGGTTAAGGATGCAGGACTTCCACTTGATGCGGTTCAGTACATCAATGCTCATGGTACAAGCACACATCTGAACGATCTTGTTGAGACACGTGCTATCAAGAAGGCATTTGGCGATCACGCAAAGGACATCAAGATCAATTCAACAAAGTCTATGACAGGACATCTTCTCGGTGCAGCAGGAGCCATCGAGTGTATTGCCTGTGTCAAGAGTATAGAGGAAGGTTATATCCACAGAACAAGAGGCCTTGTGGAGAGCGAGGAGGAGCTTGATCTGGATTATTGTAAGGAGCCATGCGAGATGGACGTTGATGTTGCGATCAGCAACTCACTTGGATTTGGCGGACACAATGCATGTATCGTCTTACAGAAGTATAAGGAGCAGTAAATATTATGTTATTTATCAAAAAAAAGGCAAAGGATGCCGAGATAATTGCAGCAAAGGCTGCAGAGGAGGCAAAGGCTGCTGAGGGAATTCAGGAAGCACCAAAGGTGGAGCTTGTAAAGTGCCCTAAGTGCGGAAGAGAAGTTGAGAAGGAAAGAGTGAAGAACGCAAAGTACATTTGTTATGAGTGCGGTTCTTACTTCAGAGTTAAGACCAAGAACAGAATAAGAATGGTCACAGATCCAAAGTCATTTGAGCCATGGTTTGAGGATATGCCAAGCTCAAATCCTCTTGGAACAGAGGGCTATGAGGATAAGGTTGCGGCTGCACAGGCCAAGACAAACCTCAAGGAGGCTGTTACTATAGGAAAGGCAACCATCAATGGTGAGCCTGCTGTAGTTGGTGTATGTGATGCAAGATTCCTCATGAGCAGCATGGGATATGTTGTGGGTGAGAAGATTGCCAGAGCTGTCGAGAAGGCTACAGAGGAGAAGCTTCCGGTATTCATGTTCTGCTGTTCAGGCGGTGCACGTATGCAGGAGGGAATCATTTCTCTGATGCAGATGGCCAAGACATCCGCTGCATTCAAGAAACATTCTGATGCAGGACTTCTGTATGTATCTATTCTTACAGATCCTACAACAGGTGGTGTTACAGCCAGCTTTGCAATGCTTGGAGATATTATCCTTGGAGAGCCAGGTGCGCTCGTAGGATTTGCAGGACCACGAGTTATCAAGCAGACTATTGGTCAGGAGCTTCCAGAGGGCTTCCAGAGATCAGAGTTCCTTGTTGAGCATGGTATCATAGATGGCATAATCACAAGAGACAAGATGAAGGACACAATGTATGATCTCATCGTCACACATAAGCAGAGACAGGGCTATGCTAACTTTGACAGTGCTGTTGAAGATGAGAAATTTGACATAAGCGAGATCCTCAAGGAGAGACTCAAGGATGACGAGCCTAAGACTCCGTGGGAGAAGCTCAGAGGTGCTCGTCAGATGAGCAGACCTTCAGGTTTCGACTATGTGAAGTATATATGCGATGATTTCCGTGAGATCCACGGAGATAGAACCATGAATGATGACAGAGCCATTGTGGGTGGTATCGGTCATATAGATGGACAGCCTGTAACAGTTATATCACAGGTCAAGGGAGCTTCCATGGCAGAGTGCATGGAGAGAAACTTTGGTATGCCTCTTCCTGATGGCTACAGAAAGGCTCTTCGTCTGATGAAGCAGGCTGAGAAGTTCGGCAGACCTATCATTACATTTGTAAATACACCGGGTGCGTTCTGTGGACTTGAGGCTGAGGAGCGAGGAATGGGTGAAGCCATAGCGAGAAATCTCTATGAGATGTCATCACTCAAGGTTCCTGTACTCTGTATCCTTATCGGAGAAGGCGGAAGCGGTGGAGCACTTGCCCTTGCAGTCGGCAATGAGGTATGGATGCTTGAGAATGCGACATACTCAATCCTTTCACCTGAGGGATATGCGTCTATCCTCTGGAAGGACAGCAACAGAGCTGAGGAGGCTGCAGAAGTTATGCAGATTACAGCGCAGGATCTCAAGAGACTGAACGTTATCGAGCAGGTCGTACCTGAGTACGGCGGAGCAGATGAGCAGTCAGTTCCATATATAGGCAAGTACCTTAAGATGAACATTAAGGAATTCCTCAAGAAGTATTCAGACAAGACTCCTGAGGAGATCGCACAGGACAGATACGACAGATTCAGAAATCTGTAGATCACAGATATACTATAGATGAAAGGCATTTCTCAAGTGAGAAATTTATCTCACGGGGAATGCCTTTTATTCATGCATATGTTGAAGTGATGGTGTTTTTTTGGTAAACTTTATGTATATGGCTGAAGATACAGCTTGAATTGGAGGAGCGTTTATGAAGAAACAGATAAAGGTTACTTTGATAGTTATCGTGGCCGCCATCATTGCGGCAGCAATCATATGGTACGTGATGTACCTGCGGGGCAAGGAGCAGGATTTGCTGACACCTGTGGGAACACGTGCAGAATTTATCGGTGATACAGACAAATATCCTACCATGCTTACAGCGAAGGGGACTCAGATCCTGAATGCAGACGGAGAACAGGTTGTTCTCAAGGGTGTGATGGTTCCAGAGTCGCGCAGTCTGTATGAGGAGAAGAAGTTTAATGAGGATTTCTACAAGGATGTATTTGCCAAGGGTGGTAATGCCATAAGGGTGCCAATAAGCCCTGTGGAGTACAAGAATGACGATTACTATATGTGGAGATATCTTGACCGCATAGTTACCTGGGCCGGAGAGAACGATAACTATGTTATTCTCGACTGGGATTATACAGGTAACCCGATAGATGGTTCCGGGGATGAGATGCCGGATCTCGACGAGAATCCGCTGGATTATTCTGCTGAATTCTGGAAGAACATTGCGGATTATTTCAAGAACACTCCAAATGTTATATTTGAGATATACAATGAGCCGGTTGGCATGAGTGATTCAGAGTGGAAGAGATGCGCGGAGAGCCTTATAGGAGTTATAAGGGATGCCGGCGCAAAGCAGCTTATAATCGTTGGAAGTCCGGATTACTGTTATGATCTCGGATGGCTTGACGAGCTCGGCGTGAAGAATGACAATACTGCGTTCTCTGTTCATGTTTATCCGGACAAGGTGTTCTGGCAGAAGTTCCTGTCGGGCTATGTGACAAGTTATCCTCTTATAGTGACAGAGTGGGGATATGCAGACGATGATATCGAGGTCAAGAATGAGAAGCTGAAGGGCACCAGAAATGTATTTGGAATAAAATTTACCAGATATCTGGAAAAGCATGATATAGGATGGATTGCAGTTGGATATGACGATACGGTGGAGCCATCCATGTTTACTAAGGGATATAAGAAACTCACAAAATGGGGCGAGTATGTGACTGAGCTGCTTGGAGACAAGGAAGAATAAAGAGAATAACGGATAAAAGGGAGAAAATATATAATGGCAATCAGAATATTAGGAACAGGAAGCTGCCTTGCGGAGAAAGAGGTATCAAATGATGAGCTTGCAAAGTATGTTGATACATCTGATGAGTGGATATCTTCAAGAACAGGTATAAAGAACAGAAGAATAGCTGTTAAGGAGACGACGACGAGCATGGCTGCTGAGGCTGCTGAGAGGGCACTTGAGATGGCAGGGAAGTCCGCAGAGAATGTGGAGCTTATAGTGCTTGCCACAGTCACTCCGGATTATTACACACCAAGCGGGGCGTGTCAGGTTCAGGCGGCTATAGGTGCGGATAAGGCGATTGCGTTTGATGTGAATGCGGCATGCTCGGGCTTTGTATTTGCCCTCAATGTTGCAAAGATGTATATAGAGACAGGGTTTGTGAAGAATGCTCTTGTAATAGGTTCGGAGACGCTGTCAAAGATACTTGACTGGAATGACAGAGGTACATGCGTATTGTTTGGAGATGGCGCAGGTGCCGCTTATATAGAGGAGTCTGACAAGGGAATCATAAGCATTGTCCAGGGTTCAATCGGCAAGAAGGGTATGGTGCTCAACTGCGAGAGCAGAAAGACCAACAATATATTTGTAAAAGATGAGATCAATCATGACTATCTGTATATGGATGGACAGGAGGTGTACAAGTTTGCGGTGAGACAGTGTCCTAAGTGCCTCCAGGAGGCTCTTGACAAGGCAGGAATGACCGTTGACGATGTGGATTACTTCGTACTCCACCAGGCAAATGTAAGAATTATTGAATCTGTTGCCAAGAGACTTAAGGCACCGCTTGAGAAGTTCCCTACGACTCTCGACTACACAGGAAATATGTCTGCGGCGAGTGTACCTGTACTTCTCGACCAGCTCGTGAGAGAGCACGGCCTGAAGCGCGGCGACAAGATCGCCATGTCGGCATTCGGCGCAGGGCTCACATACGGCGCTGTGGTTATGGAGTGGTAGAGGCTTTAACACCTGTAATTTTTGAGGGCGGAACGGAGCTCCTTGTAGTTTGGGAGTACTTTTTCTACCTCGGCCCAGAAAAGTGCGGAGTGGTTCATCTGCTTTCTGTGACACAGCTCGTGGACTACCACGTAGTCTATGATTTCGGGAGTGGTGTTCATCAGTGCACAGTTGAAATTCAGGTTACCGGAGGAGCTGCAGCTTCCCCAGCGAGTCTTCTGATGCCTGATGGTGATCCTTCCGTAGGTCACGCCTATTATCTGAGCAAAATGTTCTACACGTGAAGGAATATATATCCGAGCCTGTTCTGACAGTGCCTTTATATCGGCATCTGTCAGGGCAGTGCTTGGATTTTTTTCGTCTGACATATTGGAAATTCTTTTCTGCATGATTTCCAGATGGCTGCGGATCCAGTTTTGTCTGGAATCCACAAAGCTTTGGATCTGACTGTCGGTCATTCTGAGGGGCGCACGAACCTTTATGTTGAGGTCTCTGTCTATCTCGATACAGATAGATTTGCGCCTGCTCCTGACGACAGAATATTCGAATTTATCAGAATTGTTCATGGCATATTACCTGTCTTTGATAGGTACGTAGTCCTTAGGCTCTACAAGACTTGGATAAGCCGGACGCATTATCTTGTAGCTGTTGATCAGCTCCTCCATACGATGCGCACTCCATCCAACCACTCGGCCAATGGCAAATAGTGGTGTGTAGAGGGCGTAAGGGATCTTGAGCATCTTGTATAACAATCCGCAATAGTAATCTATGTTGATGCACACACCCTTGTAGATCTTGCGCTCCTCGGCAATGACCTCAGGTGCGATGCGCTCTATGAGCTCGTATAATTTGAATTCGTCCTTCTCGTGCTTCTCCTCGGCGAGCTTTTCTACATACTCCTTGATAATGACAGCTCTTGGATCTGACAGAGAGTATACAGGCTGGCCCATTCCGTATACCACGCCCGATTTGTCAAATGCTTCGCCGCGCACGATCTTCCTGATGTACTCACGGATCTGCTCCTCGTCCGTAACATCCTCGACATTGCAGTGTATGTTCTTCATCATCTCCATGACCTTGAGGTCTCCACCGCCGTTGAGCGGTCCTTTGAGTGAGCAGAGTGCTGCTGCGACTGTGGCGTATGTATCTGAGCCAGATGATGTGACAACACGTGTTGTAAACGTAGAGTTGCTTCCGCCTCCGTGTTCCATGTGGAGAACAAGGGCAAGATCGAGAACCTTTGCCTCAAGCTGTGTGTACTTTCTGTCTGAACGGAGCATGCTCAGGATATTCTCCGCAAATGAAAGCTCAGGATCCGGCTTGTGTATATAACAGCTCTTGCCAAGCTCATAATGTCTGTATCCCTGGAAAGAATATACAGCGAGTCTTGGGAATACACTTATTATCATAAGACACTGCTGAAGAACGTTGTCCAGAGATATATCCGTCTCAGACTTATCGTATGATCCGAGGGCAAGGATGCTCTTGGTCATATTTGAAATGATATCCTTGGTAGGGTTCTTCATTATGACATCTTGTATAAAGTTGTGTGGAAGGTCGTATGCAAGGTTGAGGACCTGTTTGAACTTGGCAAGCTCATTCTCGTCCGGAAGCTTTCCAAACAGTAACAGATATGTACACTCCTCGAAACCGAATCGTCCTTCCTTTGTAAATCCGTCTATCAACTGGCGGATCTCGTAACCTCTATAATATAATTCACCGTCAGCAGGAGTATGCTTTCCGTCCTCCATTGTATACGCCCGGCTTAGTGAAATGTTGGTGATGCCGGCATTTATTCCTATTCCATTCAGATCACGAAGTCCACGCTTTACGCCGTATTCCTCGTAGAGGTTGTTATCTATGGTATCGTTCTCAATACAGAGACCAAGACGCTCCTTCGTAAATGAACTAAGATTATTGATTGACATATATAATACTCCTTTCAGGTAAGTCTTCATTGAATTATCTCACTTATTTACAACTATTGCAATCCGAAATGATTGTATGGGTGTAAAATATTATGTATAATGTACTGAGAATAAAGTTAAGACAAATGTTTTAGGAGGTAATATAAATTGGCAGACAGACAGGATATGGGGCAGAATAAAGGGAGCGCAGGAGCTCATAAGGGAACTGTAAGCCGTGCAACAACGAGCAGTGTGAAAAAGGCACAGCCGGGCAAGGGAGTAGCGTCAGGCAGTCGGTCAGCATCAGGCAGCCGTCCTGTGTCGGGAAATCGTCCGGCATCGGGCAGCCACTTATCATCGGCGAGTCGTCCGAAAAGTGCAACTGCGCAGGACAAAAGGCGCACAAGTACGGGACGTCCACTTGAAAAGTCGGTGAAGTCCGTGTCTTCAGGAAGCAAGACCAGGAGACCGGCGAATAGCAGATCGTCAACAGGTTCCGGTAAAAAATCCGCGCAGAGCAGAAATAAAAAGAAGCGATATGAGCTGAATACGAAAATGATGGTCGTGGCGGCTCTGGTGGTTGGAATAGTGCTTGCACTTGTGATCACGATGATCATGAGATCCAGCATGCTCAGGGTCAAGCAGATCCAGACGGATTATAATATGGGTGATATATTTGATATAACAAACTATATTGAGCCGGACAGCAATGATGCCAGGCTGGAATATGACAACTCAGAATTTGCACCGGATAAGCTTGGTAAGTACACCATCAAATATAAGATCAGACGTGGAAAGTTAAGCAAGACAAAAAAGGCTGTGATAAATGTTGTTGACGAGGTAAATCCATACATAGACGGCCCGGACGAGATAGACGTTTCTATGGGAACGGATATAAACTGGAGTGATTATTACAATGTCACAGATGAGGATCCGGATGTGCAGGATTCGCTTAAAGCTTCTCAGGATGTGGACACAAGCAAGGAGAGAACCGTAACAGTGACTCTCACAGCGGAGGACTGGGCAGGCAACAAGGCGTCCAGACAGATCACCGTAAATGTACTCAAGAGTAACTTTGATGAGTAGGGTGTGAACGAAATAAAATATCTTGAAAAATGACAGAAAAAAGCTCAATGCTGACGGGGATGAAATCCGAAAGCATTGAGCTTTTTGATTTTAGTATTTTATGAGATAGGCGGCTTTCTCAGCTCTGCATCCAGCTCTGAGTTGTCAACCACTGTTGTCTTGGTCTTTTTAACCTTTTCCTTTTTCTTCTTCGATCTGCTCTTGTGTATGTTCTTGATGAGCATTACCACCAGAAGCAGGATAAGACCTATGCTTATGAGGACTACGGATAAACCGTATTTGTCCAGTATCTTGTCGATTATGTTGTAGCTTGACTTCTCCCACAGTCCATCCGCTTCAAGATCTGCCTGAACCTTTGAGAGGCAGTACTTTGTTCCGGTACACTTTGGTATACCCGGAAGTCTTGATGTGATGGCTGTAAGGTTGCTTGCCTGTTCGTCGGTTACATTGAAGTATGTATATGACAATGCCTCCTTACCTGTTGTGGTTATAGGATCGTCCAGACCGAGATTGATGAGATACCACTCTCCGCCGAGATAAACGGCATTCCATGCACAGTTGTTGATGTAACTCTCTTCTTTGAGCTGCTTCTGTGTGTCCATCGAGTCGTCCAGAAGATCTGAATTCTGTCCCTCAATGTACAGACATGGCACACCGACGTAATCCATAATGGCCTTGAAAGCCTTTGCATATCCGTAGGTGACTGCCGACTGATACTTGGAGTTGAACACGCCGTCTGCGGTGTATGCGTATATGTTGTCCTTGCTCTTAGATGTTGCATCTGAGGCATAATAAACTTTGTTGATGATCGAATTATGTATGAGATATACCTTCTCGTAATCCTTTGCGCTCTCATCCAGAGAAGCTGCATAATTCTTGACGGTCAGGTCAAAGTTGTTCTTGTATATGGAACGTGTATCTCCGTTGGCATACAGTGAATAGCACTCGATGGTGAGAGCTGTATATCTGAGTTCTCCAGAGGATTCCTGCTTGCACTGATAGCTGTCGGACATCCAGAAATACTCAGGATGATCGGCGAGCACAGCGTTGACGATCTGATCCATTCCATCGTTGCCGATAACTTCCCAGTCTTTGTTGCTGACAGACAATGTAAATGCTGTGTAATATCCGCCGTCCTGATAAGAAGCATTGGATGTCGACTCGTTGAATTTCTGAGCTGCATCGTTGATCTGCTTGTAGACGGTTCTGTACGCACTGTTGTCAAACTGGTCATAGAAATAAGTTCTGCCATCTATGGTATCGGTTTTGTTACTGCTGTCCTTATCATCTGTATCCGCCGCCTTTGCGACATATGGAGAAAATGATAATATCATGGTAAGCGTAAGCAGCAGTACAAGAAATTTTTTCTTCATAACTGGAACACACTCCTTCTTTTGCTTATGCAAAGCCCCTTTATATATTTCTTTCAATAATAACACATTATGGTTATTATTGCCAGAGAAAATGGGTTAAAGCGGTTGGATTTTGCTTCGCATATGTGTATAATAGTAAAAACCTGATGGTTAACGGATGGAAGGAGGAAACACATGGCTTCCAGTTGCGATATGTGTGCACACTATGTGTACGATGACGAAGATGATTTTTATGAGTGCCTGGTGAATATGGATGAGGATGACTTTGCCAGATTTGTGGCAAGAGGCTACGACAATTGTCCGTATTTTCAGTTGGATGATGAATACAGGATAGTGAGACATCAGATGTGACGATTGAAGAAAAACGGGAGATGTGCAGCAGCGCGTCTCCCGTTTTTCTGGCAAATGATCAATGTGATCAGTTCTTTTCAAATGACTCCGCCAGCTCCGTGAGATACACATACCTCTCCAGAAGCTGATCCAGCTCTGATTCAAGCTGTTTCTTTTTCTGTGTGAGTTCGTTAAGCTTCACGAAATCTGACACAGAGTTGTTGATATCGGTCTCCGTCTGCTCTATCTCAGCTTCTTTCCGGGCGATGGTGTCCTCTATGGTGTCATATTCCCTCTGCTCATTGAAGGAGAACTTTTTCTTCACGGATGGATTCTGCGTTTTCTTTTTCTGGGCGGGTTCCTTGTCCGCTGTGCTGACACGCTCCGGCTTTGTCTGGGTATTTGCCCCTGCCGATGCGTTGTTGGCAAATGAACCGTGGGTCAGATAATAATCGGTATAACCGCCCTCAAACTGTGAGATCCCGCCGCAGCCGTCAAACACCAGAAGCTTTCTTATGACTCTGTCCAGAAAATATCTGTCGTGTGATACGACTATCAATATGCCCTGGAAGGAATCAAGATAGTCCTCAAGTATACACAGTGTGGAAATGTCCAGATCGTTGGTCGGCTCGTCAAGGATCAGTACATTTGGCGATGATACGAGAACCTTCAACAAATACAGTCTTCGCTTCTCGCCTCCTGAGAGCTTCTCTATGCGCTGGTGCTGCAGAGTGCCGTCAAATAAAAATCTCTCACACATGGTGGATGCTGACATGAGACCTTCGGTGGTCTGGATATACTCTGCGGTTTCTTTGACGTAGTCGAGTACCTTCATGTTGGGATCCAAGGCTTCATTTTCCTGAGAGAAATATCCTATCCTTACGGTGTCTCCGATCTCTATGGTTCCGCTGTCCGGCTTGGTGACACCGGTTATGAGCTTCATGAGCGTTGTCTTGCCACAGCCGTTTGGACCAACAACACCTATCCTGTCAGTCCTCAGGAAGTTGTATGAGAAGTCCGTTATGACCGGACTTGGTCTGCCCGGCCAGGTCTTGGCTATATGGGAGAGCTCTATTGTTTTGTTTCCCAGCCGGCTCGCGATTGAGCTCATGGTAACCGACTGAGTTTCCTTTATAAGCTCCTCACTTGCAAGCTTCTCATATCTCTGGATATGGGCTTTCTGCTTTGTGCTTCTGGCTCTAGCACCTCTCTGCATCCATGCGATCTCCTTGCGCAGGATATTCTGATGTTTGTTCTGAGTGGCAAGTGCGATGTTCTCACGCTCTGCCTTCAGCATGAGATAGCCTTCGTAGTTGGTATTGTAGCTGTAGGTTTTGCCTTTGTCGATCTCTACTATGCGGTTGCACACCTTGTCAAGAAAGTATCTGTCGTGGGTGACCATGACCAGAGCTCCCTTGTAGTTGTTAAGGTAATCCTCCAGATATTCTGTCATATCGTTGTCGAGGTGGTTGGTGGGCTCGTCCAGAACAAGAATGTCACATCTTGACAGCAGTGCCGCAGCCAGAGCGACCTTTTTTCGCTGACCTCCTGAAAGTGTGCTCACCATGAGGCTGGTGTCGTCAAATCCGAGACGGTGAAGAAATGCCTTGGCATCACCCTCTATGCTCCATTTGTTCTCCTCGTCGACATTTGCAGTGATGACATAGTCGTATATGCTGACCTTCTCTGCGAAGTCGGGGGTCTGTGGAAGATATTTTATGACCACGTTGTTTCCCTTTGACAACTGTCCTGAATCACATTCGTCTATGCCGGCTATGATCTTGAGGAGTGTTGATTTACCCGTGCCGTTTACGCCTATGACACCGATCTTTTCTCCTGAATTTACTGAAAAGTCTGCGGCATCGAACAGAATCTTGTCAGTGTATGCTTTTGAAAATCCTTTTATTGTAAGTAGGTTCATATATGTTCTTATGGGGCTTTGTGCCCGCCCTTTCGTCAAAATGAGCCGTGAAAACGGCTTTGCATGTAAGTATTATTGTAATTGGGGAGAATTGACGAGTCAAGAAGCATATCATAATAGAAATACCATTTGAGAATAATTAAAAATAGACGAAAATATATAAGACAATGATCTCCACCCGACAGTATATTTGTAAAAAAACATTCCTGAATTTATACAACATGACTAAAAAATAACCTGAAAAGGCGCTTTAGGTTAATAAAAACAAGCCATTTGCACAAATTGGTTTACAAAATTACAATTTTGTAATTTGCAAATTATTCCAAAAAGTAGTATAAATTGAACATTGATTACGGACAGGAATGGAGGTAATTATCATGGAATCAACAAATATCAGGGTTAAGCTCAATTCAGTAGAGCAGGTAAGACAGTTTGTAGAGACAATGAGAAAATATGATGGAGACGTTGATGTATATTCATCCAACAGGAATTATCTTGTAGATGGCAAATCAATACTGGGAGTTTTCAGTCTTGGACTTGATCAGGAACTCACAGTAAAGTTCTATAACGGAGCGACAGAGTCGTTTATAAATACATTACAGCCATTTATGCTGGCTGCATAAGGAGTATTTATTACAATAATTTTCATAGCTAATTCGTGGTCTGTATGCATTGACACATTCGTTGATGGAGTGTTAGAATGTCCTTATAAATATTAAGAGATATTAGGGGGCGCAGCCAATGCAGATTACAGAGATGAAAGCTAAAGTTAACACTATGGATGACATCAAGAAGTTTGTTGCATACCTGAATCAGTTTCCAAATGATGTTGACGTTTCATCAGCTCAGTACGTCGTAGATGGAAAGTCAATCTTAGGTGTGTTCAGTTTAAATCTTGAGAAGCCACTTACAGTGAAATTTCATGGAGAAGTTGCACCAGAGCTTCAGGCAAAGCTTGATGAGTTTAAGTGCTAATTCTATAGGATACATAAGAAAGCTTAGAAAAGCAGGCTGCAGATTTTCTGCAAGCCTGCTTTTCCTATGCTGTGAGACAAGTGTCAGGAGGGATGATTATGATATACGAAGCGGATCAGGGGTTGGAATACCATATAAAGGTAAATGAGGATATGATAGGCCAGTATGTTATCATGCCGGGGGATCCTAAGAGATGTAAGGCGATAGCAGCGTGTCTCGAAGATGCGGAGCTGGTGGCGGACAGCAGGGAATTTGTCACGTATACAGGCTATCTGGATGGAGAGAAGGTCAGTGTCACGTCCACAGGTATAGGCGGCCCGTCGGCGGCCATAGCCATGCAGGAGCTGGTGCACGCCGGTGCCCACACTTTTATCAGGGTTGGAACCTGTGGCGGTATGCAGACTGAGATCGTCGGCGGAGACGTGGTGATCGCCACGGGAGCTGTCAGGATGGAGGGCACGTCAAGAGAGTATGCGCCTATAGAGTACCCTGCGGTTGCGGATATAGATGTGGTGAATGCGCTCAGAGAGTCAGCAGGAGCACTTGGAGTGACGGCACACACAGGTGTGGTTCAGAGCAAGGATTCATTTTATGGACAGCATTCGCCGGGAATCATGCCGGTTGGATATGAGCTTATGAACAAATGGGAAGCGTGGAAGAAGATGGGCTGCAAGGCCTCTGAGATGGAATCTGCTGCATTGTTCATAGTTGGAGCGTTCCTGCGGGTCAGGGTCGGTGCGTGCTTCCTTGTGGTGGCGAATCAGGAGAGGGCTGCAGCCGGTCTTCCGAATCCTGAGGTACACGACACCGATAAAGCCATACGTGTGGCTATTGAAGCTGTGAAGAAGCTTATCAGAACTTGAATACACGACCTATGTCTGTCTTGTAGCTTTCAAGATAGTCAAGGATCTCATCTGAATTATCCATGACGGTATATATCTCGTTGGTCGCAGGCGTCATAAAGCCTTTGTCCGACGTCTCTTTGAGCATGGACAGAAGATGATCGTAGAATCCGTTCTGATTGAAAATTACGATTGCTTTGCCGTGACGTCCGAGCTGCTTGAGCGTGAGGATCTCAAAGAATTCCTCGAGAGTGCCAATTCCACCGGGCGTTACGATGAAAGCGTCTGCCTTATCTTCCATGATCTGTTTGCGCTCTCTCATGGTCTCAGTGGTTATCAGCTCGGAGACATTCTCAAACAGTATTCCGTCAACATTAAAGAATGAGGGAGTGACGCCTATTATGGTGCCATTTTCCTCGTATACACCCCTTGCCACTGCGCCCATGAGCCCATTTGCTCCAGCGCCGTACACAAGAGTGTGGCCTCTTTTGGCGATTTCCCTTCCTAAATATTCTGTTTCTTCTATATAAGATCTGTCAATGTCGTTGCTTGACGCGCCATATACACATATATTCATAAAAACCTCCGATGTGACAATGCCAGGTATTCCTGAACTGCCGAAAAATCATTTATTAAACAGTATATAGAAGTAAATGATAATTTGGAAGAAATTATTTATAAAATAATGTAAAATCGCAAAAAAATGCGGAGCAGCCATAGGACTGCCCCGCAAAGGGAAAACATGAAAAGAATGATATGAGATTACAGAAGCTCAACAACTTTGTTGAGAACTGCGATCTCTTTTTCTTTTGCACCCATAAGGTACTTCTCAAATCTGTCCATACAGTCAACCTTGCCTGTGATGGAAGTCTTGATGAGAAGGTTTCTGGCGGTGAGCATGGTGTTCTCAACCTCCATATAATCATTCAGGATATCACCGTTGAATTCAATATATCCGTGATCCATCATGTACTTGAGTCTCTCCATCATGAGAACCTTGTGGTCATACAGGATGTGAAGAGCACGTATATCAAAGTCTGGATCCTCTGCTGAAAGCTGCTTGCCGATCTGCTTCAGAACCGCATCGTAGACATCAACCCCAAATACTGTGTCCTTAAAACGATTCCTCATCATACGGAAGTGATTCTTGGTATCCTTTGACTCAAGGTACTCGATGATGGTATCCTTGATATACTGTGTGTCGAGTTCGTAGTATGTATCAGCCAGATTCTTCTGGATCACGTATATTCCACGGCGTCCCTTGTAGTCGTCCTTGAAAATATGATCCTCCTGGGCTGTGATTGTGTCGTAGCCGTTTCTCACATCTGAGTATGATACTTTTGAGTAGGAATAATGCTCGCCAAATGTGAAATCTCCAACATAGAACTGCTGCTCCTCGTCGTCATATCCGTAGATGAAGAGCTCGTGTGGGAATTTGTAGTCGGCACCGGAATCGCAGAGGATCTTAGCCTCGTCAAATACTCCGTATACATATCCGCCCAGATTGATGGTCTTCTTGATGAAAGTGAGAATATCTCCGCAGTAGCTCTCTACCTGCTCCTTTGTCATGAGAGAGAAGAGAAGATAAGGGCATTCCTTAAGTGAACTGCTTCCCGGCATCATATCTGCAAGAAGCATCTCATCTCCTGTGAAGATCTCTTCGATGTTGTAACATCTTAACTGTATATAATTGCTGAATATCCAATTCTTGGCTTTCTCGTCGTCCCCTATGATCGAGAAAAGTGTGGCATGCCACTGCCAGGATGTTATCATTGGATAGCTTATTGGCAAAATCTTTTTGCTCATGTGCTTATTACCTCCATTTCATATTAAGATTACGTGATGTTAGCTGACCTTGGCTGCTACAGCCTTGACTACATCGTTCATGTCATAGTAGAGGCCAAGTGCAAGCTCAGAATCATCAAATTCAATGTTAAAAGCCTGCTCAAGTCCGACGATGAACTGAATGATGGAAACGGAATTCACGCCATATTCGGTGGTGAGTTCTGCAGTCATGTCCAGCTTGCCCGCATCTATGTCTGGAAGAATATCAGAAAAAACCTCCAATACTTTTTTTGTTAATGTGTCTTTGTCCATTTCAAACCTCCCATTCGTTTTGATATGTTACCAATGCACGTTACTTATATTTTAATGTGTTTGACAGTATTTTTCAATAAAATTATTCAATCCGTACAGAAATATTTGTGCATTTTTGTGTTAAATGTTAAAATTACCGTGAAGTATATGGTGTAAAATATGGTATAGTTGAATAAAATATTATAATTTTTTTAAAAAAATCAGACAGTTGATGTAAAATATAGAACAACAATATACGATAAGGCAGGGTGATGGACATGAAGATAGTTGTTCTGGATGGATGTGCGGCGAATTCCGGCGATATTAGCTGGGACAGTATTGGCAAGTATGGCGAGCTGACGGTGTATGACAGAACCGACAGGTCAGAGGTGGTCTCAAGGATAGGCGATGCGGAGATCATAACAACGAACAAGACGGTGATAGACAGGGCTGTGATCGAGGCCTGTCCGAACCTCAGATATATAGGTGTGCTTGCCACCGGCTACAATGTGGTCGATGTGGAGGCGGCACATGAGCACGGCATAGTGGTTACAAATGTTCCGGCATACAGTACGGATGCTGTGGCGCAGTTTACATTTGCACTGCTTCTGGAACTGGCAAACAGGGTCGGGGCGCATGATGCGTCAGTGAAGGACGGTGGCTGGGTGAGAAGTAAGGATTTCTCCTACAGTGTGATGCCGACCATGGAGCTTGCGGGCAAGACTATGGGTATCATAGGCTATGGCAGTATAGGTATGAAGGTGGCTGAGATCGCACATGCATTTGGCATGAGGGTGCTGGTGAACAGCCGGACGAGGAAAGCCCTGCCGGATGGCGATTGGATAAGCTGGGCTGAGAGGGATGAACTGTTCGCACAGTCGGATGTGATAAGCATACACTGTCCTCTGTTCCCTGAGACGGAGGGAATGATAGACAGGAGTGCGATAGGCCGGATGAAGAAGACTACATTCATCATAAACACTGCCAGAGGCGGCTGCATAGTGGAGAAGGATCTGGCAGATGCCCTGAACGAGGAACGTATAGCTGGAGCCGCGGTGGATGTCATAGCACAGGAGCCTATGGCGGCGGACAATCCGCTTCTCACGGCAAAGAATGTGATCATAACACCACATATCGCCTGGGCACCGAAGGAGGTCAGGGAGAGACTTCTCAATATAGCGGGTGGCAATATAGAGGCGTTTCTCAATGGAAAGCCTGTAAATACAGTATAAAAAGAATAAGATTAGCCATTGAGCAGAAATTTAGCTGTAAGAAGAAAGGATAGATCAGGAAGATGGAGAGCAGTTCTTTTGAGGATGTGAACAGACTGGTTAGGTCTGAACTGTATGAGCACATGGATCCGGAATTTGGCAAATATCTGGCCATGAACCTTCCGGGCTGTGGCAATATAATAGGTGTGAGGCTGGATGACCTGAAGGAGATAGCCAGACAGATAGCCGACATAAACTGGAAGGAGTATCTGAAGCATGCGCCGGATGATACGCTGGAGGATGTGGTCATTCAGGGGCTTGTCCTTGGATTCGCACAGGGCAAGCTGGAGGAGATACTTGCATATGCCGATGAATTTGTTCCCAAGATAGACAACTGGTGGGTGTGTGACTCGTTCTGCAGTACATTTGTGGCGGCATCCATGTACCCGGAGATAGTGTGGGAATTCATCATGAAGTATATGGGAGATTCCGAGCTGAATCCTGCGTGGAGAAAGAAGGAGGAGGCAGAGATTCCAGAGGGACAGGGAGGCATCGCAGTAGGAACCTGGCAGGATATGTCCGATGACTTCAGACTCAGGTTCGTGGCTATCATGCTGAAGTGCTACTTTGTGAATGACAAGTATATCGACAAATGCCTTTATGCATTTGAACATATGCAGGATGGCGGCTACTATGCAAAGGACGGTGTAGCCTTTGGCCTGGCGGAGAGCTATTTCGTGTTCCCGGACAAGACGATTGAGTACATAAAAGGTGCACAGTTTGACAGGCAGATTCTGGAGATGACTAAGAACAAGATAGAGAAGATATACAGGCTGCCGGAAGCGGATGTGAACAGGTTTGCGGAAGTTATAAATGAATATTAAAATTAAGAGAAGGACATTATATTTGCAGGAGGAATTCTTATGAGAAATTTGAATGCGGATATGGATGTCCTTTTTGCTTTGACTGGGATCAATAATATTGAAAATGAGTTTATGGTGGCAATGGTGCTGGTGATTGTCTGTTTGGCGGCTGCGGTATGTCTGACCGTATGGATAAGAAAATACGTCAGGGGAAATGCCTCAGGCAGTCTGGAAGATAGTCAGGATGAGCGGGAGGACAGGGAGTATTCATCGGAGGATAACTACATCGATGGTGATGCTGTAGCCATTGCCATTGCTGGAGCTTTGGGAGGAACAGCAAATATTTACAGTCTGAGGAGCAGTGATACAAGACTTAGAGTTACGGTGAACAACGGGGCGCTGGTGGACAGGAGAAAACTGAAAGCCACAGGAGCTCTGGGAATACTGGCAAAGGGCAGGCAGGTGCAGGTATTCTATGAGGATCAGGTGGAAAGGATATGCCGAGAGCTTGGAAGATATATAGATGGACACAGGAAAGATAATATTGAACAGGAGGCTGAGATCGATTATGAAAGAGTGCTTAAGAAGGTGTATGTGCCTGTTGAAGGTGATGTTGTGCGCGTATCTGATATACATTGCCTACAGAACTTGGGAGACGGGAGTGTCGGCTTGTGTGCGATTCGAGCCACACGGGGAGAGATCAGAGCGCCGTTTGACTGCAAGGCTGGATATAGTAAAGCCGGAGAAGGTCAGATAGAGTGTACATCTGAGGAAGGATACGTGGTCAGGATATATCTGATATCAGAGATCGACACCGGATGGCGGAGGACACAGAGCTATGTAGATATAAGACTTACATGTGGTGATGGTGAGAAGGTGCGAAAAGGAAGGCTGCTTGCAGAGTATCCATATGAGACGCTTGCTGGCAGAGGCGAAACTGTATATGCTGTGCTGGAGGTACATTCCGATGAAAATGCTGATACAGGTCATTCTGGTGGTATAGATAAAGGATATCAGCTTAAGATAAACCGGAGAGAGAAAGTGAATTATGAATATGTGGCATGCGAGCTTGTCGTCTGAAAAGCTCACATGCCATTTATTTACGCTCTGGTTGCCCTGTCTATGATCCCAGCAAGGGTATCTATGACCATAGCGGCATCCTGATCTTTGTATTTCAGGAAAGTATAAGCACAGCCTTGTACGAACATTGACACCTCAACATTCTTGGCAAGGTCATCTCTGAACTCGGGACGGACGTCATATATCTTTTCCTTGATGAGGGCGTCGAGCTTGTTGGTCAGGACTCCGTAGCTTCTATTGTCATCAGGAAAGAGTATGGAGAACAAATGTCCCTGGTTGATAAATGCGTTGCATAACTGCCTGCTTGCTTCTGCAGGATTGGTAAGCATATATTCTGGATTTGGAATGTCACCGATGAGGGACAGAAGAGCATCATTTTCGAGGTATTCCGACAGATCATATATATCCTGAAAATGCAGATAGAAAGTCTGCTTGCTGATATTGGCCTTTTCTGTGAGTTCCTTCACTGTGATCTTCTCCACAGGTTTGGTGGCACGCAGTTCGATAAATGCGCTGAATAAGCTGTTGCGTGTACGCTGAATCCTTCTGTCCATAAAAGCTCCTTTCTGATCATACAAAAGCTGTACGCGGGTAATGATTATAAATGGCTGTAAGCGCCCTGATGATGCTCTATGCATTATAATATAGAATACAACAAAAGAAAGATATAGTCAAAAAAACGTATATACATATTAAATCTAATTGTCAATAATTGTCTGGAGTAAATTATTTTACTTTTATCAAAAAACGAATATTCATATAGCGGATATGCAACGGTATACTGAAGGTAATTTACTACAGTCAAGAAATGACTGAGAGGGCTTGGATGATGGAACTTGAATACTAACTTTGTATGGAGGAAAAGTTATGGATTTGTATGAGTTTTATTCGGGAAGGTGCTTTGATGCCTACAATGAGCTCGGCGCACACGTTGTGAAGGAGAACGTGGGCAAGAGCAGGAGGAAAGCAGTGACAGGAGTGGACTTTGTGACGTATGCACCGAATGCGGAGTCGGTGACGGTTACAGGTGAGTTCAATTCATGGGGAGAGACTGCCATGGAGAGGTGTTACGATGGCAGCTTTTTCAAGTGTTTTGTGCCGGGGGCAAAGGCCGGACAGATGTATAAATATAAGATATACCAGAGAGATGGATATTGTGTGGATCACTGTGATCCGTATGGATTCGGCATGGAGCTGAGACCGGCATTTGCATCTATAATAAGAGATATGGATGAGTATACATTTGGCGATGCAAGATGGATGAGGACACGGAATGAGTGCAAGGGTGGTCCGCTCAATGTGTATGAGATGCACATGGGCTCATGGCACTGCAAGCCGGTGTATGATGAGAATGGAAAACAGCTGACACCGGAAGAAGTCATTGAGACTGACCGAGTTGCTGAGGGCTGGTATACATACAGAGAGATAGCACCGATGCTTGTGGAATATCTGAAAGAGCAGGGCTACAATTATGTGGAGTTTATGCCGCTTTCGGAGCATCCATGTGATGAGTCATGGGGCTACCAGAATACCGGATTCTTCAGTCCGACGGCTAGATACGGAACGGCGGATGACCTGAAGTTCCTCATCGACACGCTTCACAAGAACGGCATAGGTGCCATCATGGACTATGTGCCTGTGCATTTTGCACTGGATGGATATGGACTTGCAAAGTATGACGGAACCAATCTGTATGAGCATCCGACCGATGATGTGGGCTACAGCGAGTGGGGTAGTAAGAATTTCATCCATTCCAAGGGAGAAGTTCAGACATTTCTCAAGAGTGCGGCGAATTACTGGCTCACAGAGTATCATTTTGATGGCCTAAGAATGGATGCCATCAGCAGGATAATCTACTGGATGGGCGACGAGTCTAGAGGTGTAAATGACAGGGCGGTTGAGTTTATAAAGGGGCTTAACCAGGGACTTAAGGACAGACACCCGTCATGTATTCTCTGCGCCGAGGATTCCACGGACTACAAGGGAACCACCAAGGAAGTCGGATACGGCGGACTGGGATTTGACTACAAATGGGATATGGGTTGGATGAATGACACATTGAATTTCTTCAGAACTCTGCCGTTTTGCAGAGGCGACCAGTATCACAAGCTGACATTCTCCATGATGTATTTTTATAATGAGAGATACATGCTGCCACTCTCGCATGACGAGGTTGTACATGGCAAGGCAACCATAGCCCAGAAGATGGCGGGATCATATGAAGAGAAATTCCCAAATGCAAAGGCGCTCTACGCCTACATGTATGCGCATCCGGGCAAGAAGCTTAACTTCATGGGTAACGAGATAGCCCAGCTAAGAGAGTGGGACGAGAAGCGTGAGCAGGACTGGGATATACTGAAATACCCGAACCACGATTCATTTAACAGATTTATAAAAGATTTGAATAAGCTCTATCTGAAAGAGCCTGCGCTGTCAGGGTGGGATGATGATCCTCACGGGTTTGACTGGATACTCTGTGGCAAAGAGCAGGATGTTGTATATATATTCCAGAGAGTTATTGAGGAAAATAAGATAGTAGTAGTCATGAACCTATCAGGAAATACATACAGGGATTATCATTTCAGATACGGCGAGGGCAATTCCATGAAAGTCCTCATGAACACGGACTGGAATAAATACGGTGGAAACACTAAAGACACCGTGAAGAGTATCAAGGGCGTATGCGGTGACTTCGGCTTTGATCTTCCGGCTCTGTCTGTAATGTATTTAAAGCCGGTGGATTAGTAAAAAGGAGAGATTATGATATTAGATGTAAGCAACCTTAGCCATGGATTTGGTGACAGGGCAATATTTGAAAATGTGTCATTCAGACTTCTGGCAGGTGAGCATATAGGGCTTGTCGGCGCAAATGGTGAAGGTAAATCAACCTTCATGAATATAGTGACGGGCAGTCTCATGCCGGATGAGGGTACAGTGACCTGGGCGAAGAATGTGAAGGTCGGATATCTGGATCAGCACACGGTCCTTGAGCCGGGCATGACCATAGGCGGAGTGCTGAGGGATGCGTTCTCCAGACTTTTCGATATGGAGAAGAGGATAAATGAGATATGTGACAAGCTGGCGGAGGTCACTGACGAGGATGAGATGAACACTCTTCTTGAGGAGATGGGACTTCTTCAGGATCTTCTGGACAGCCATGACTTCTATATAATAGATTCGAAGGTTGAGGAGGTTGCCAGAGCATTTGACCTGTTGCAGCTTGGACTGGACAAGGATGTAACTGAGCTGTCGGGCGGACAGAGAACCAAGGTTCTGCTGGCGAAGCTTCTGCTTGAAAAGCCGGAGATACTTCTGCTCGACGAGCCTACAAATTATCTTGATGCACACCATATAGAGTGGCTCAAGAGATACCTTCAGGAATACGAGAATGCGTTTATTCTTATATCCCATGACATTCCGTTCCTGAATTCAGTTGTAAATATCATATACCATATGGAGAATTGTCAGCTCAACAGATATGTCGGCGATTATGACAAGTTCCAGGAGGTGTATGCGGTGAAGAAATCCCAGCTTGAGGCTGCGTACAGAAAGCAGCAGCAGGAGATATCTGAGCTGAAGGATTTTGTGGCGAGAAATAAAGCCCGGGTTGCCACAAGAAATATGGCTATGTCCAGACAGAAGAAACTTGACAAGATGGATGTCATTCAGCTTGAGCGTGAGAAACCGAAGCCTGAGTTCAACTTCAAGGAAGCGAGAACCTCTGGTAAGGTCATATTCGAGACTGATGATCTGGTGATAGGTTACAGCAAGGACAAGCCGCTTTCCAAACCGATGAATCTCCGCATGGAGCGCGGTGACAAGATAGCCATCACAGGAACGAATGGTATAGGAAAGACGACATTCCTGAAGAGTGTGCTTGGACTTATCCCGGCTATATCCGGCAAGGCGCAGCTTGGCGACTATCTGCACATTGGATACTTTGAGCAGGAGGTCAAGCCGAGTGAGAATACATGCCTGCAGGAAATCTGGGAGGAATTCCCGGGATATACCCAGTATGAGGTACGTGCGGCTCTTGCCAAATGCGGACTTACCACCAAGCATATCGAGAGCAAGGTGAAGGTCCTCTCGGGTGGCGAGCAGGCGAAGGTGAGACTTTGCAAGTTAATCAACACTGATACAAATGTGCTTCTGCTTGACGAGCCGACAAACCATCTTGACGTTGATGCCAAGGGTGAACTTAAGCGTGCTCTCTCGGAGTACAAGGGTTCTATACTTCTGGTATGTCATGAGCCTGAATTTTATGATGGCCTTGTGACAGACGTGTGGAATCTGGAGCAGTACACGCTGCTCCAGTGATCAGATATTATAAAATTGTCAGGTTCAAATAGATTTTTTGAACCTGGCAATTTTTTAGCGTAAATTTGACTAATCGCAATTCCTATATTATTCTATATAGGACAGTTTAATATGGTAAAGTGCTAAAGATAAATGCGCACTCAGCGCAGAAATAGATACATCTGCTCAAAAAGTACTGTATAATCGTACGGATATAGACGCATGTGAAAAATAATATTAGGATGGAGATGTTAGATGAATATACTTGAGAGTTTAAAGGATAAATTACTTGTTGCAGACGGGGCATTTGGAACATGTTATGTGGGAATGTATGGAGAGCAGGGAACTGTCGCTCCTGAGCTTGCAAACATGCGCCACCCGGAGCGGGTACTTGAAATCCATAAAGAGTATGTGAAGGCGGGAGCCGGGCTTATAAGGACAAATACATTTGCGGCAAATACAGCGAGCCTTGATGCTGACACGGATTATGTCATTTCAAATGTGCGTGCGGCGGTAAAGCTTGCGAAGCAGGCTGCGGAAGAAGATGTGGAAGCAGCAGATTGTGTCAGGACGAGTGATGCAGTTGTGACAGAAGCCGATGAATCTGGAACATATCGAAAAAAGGTGTCCGTTGCTGGAGATATAGGTCCGATACCTGCGGATGCTGGTCTCACACTGAATGAAAGGGTGTCACAGTACAAGCTGCTGGGTGAGGCGATGCAGGACATGGGAGTGGATATCATCTGGTTTGAGACATTTCCTGAGTTCAATGTGCTCGAGCCTGTGGTGAAGCACCTGAAGGCAAGAAAGGACACGCCGGTCATGGTGTCGTTCTGCGTGAACCAGTTTGGGTACAGCAACTGTGGATTTTCGGCAAGAGCATTGCTCTCCCAGGTGGCAGGAAATCAGTACGTGGACTGTGTTGGATTCAACTGCGGAGTTGGTCCGTACCATATGCTTCAGCTTCTGAAAAAGCTGGATATAGACTGCGGAAAGCCTGTATCAGTCATGCCGAATGCGGGATACCCGAAGTTTACACAGAGCAGACTGGTGTTCAATGACAACAAAGAGGGATTCATAGATAAGATCCAGGACATAGCGGCGCTTGGTGCAGATATCATAGGAGGATGCTGCGGAACAAATCCTGAATACATACATCAGATCATGGAGCGGGTGAAAACCGGAGATATTGCAAAGGCTGCCAAGATTCATGTGGAAAAGGTACAGGCTGACAGTGCTGTAAAGGACAATTTCCTCAAAGGACGTCTGGAGCGTGGCGGGGCAGCCACAAAAAATGCCGACGGACACAAGCACAAGCTGATTGCTGTGGAGCTGGCACCTCCGGTGGATGTCAACGATCAGAAGCTGCTTGATGCAGCCCATATACTTAAGCAGTCACATGTGGATGTGGTGACATTCCCTGATTCGCCATCGGGAAGAACCAGAGCGGATTCCATACTCATGGCGGAGAAAGTGCATAAGGAGACAGGACTCAGGGTCATGCCGCATCTGTGCTGCCGTGATAAGAATGCCATAGCCATAAGGGGAAGCGTGCTCGGTGCACAGCTTAATGGCATAAAGGATTTCCTTGTCATAACAGGTGATCCGGTTCCGGTCATGTTCAGACAGACGACCAGGAGCGTGTTCAACTTTGATTCAGTCGGAATGATGAAGCTGCTGCAGTCTATGAACGAAGAGGTGTTCAGCGGGGATAAGATCACCTACGGCGGAGCGATCAACCAGAACAGACTTAACGCAAAGTTTGAGATAGACAGAATAAAAAGAAAGATGGAAGCCGGGGCTGAATTCTTTCTGACACAGCCGGTGTTCTCCAGAGAGCAGGCACAGATCCTCAGAGACATGAAGGCTGAGACCGGCGCGACAATACTTGTGGGAATCATGCCGCTTGTCAGCAGGAGAAATGCCTTGTTCATGAAAAATGAGATGGCGGGCATAGAGATCCCGGACGAGATTATAGAGAGATACAGTGGAAATGCCACAAGGCAGGAAGGCGAGGAGTGCGGCATACAGATCGCCAGAGATATACTTGAGTACACTTCGGATTTTGCAGATGGATATTACTTCTCGTTCCCATTCAACAGAGTACATATGCTGGCACATATCGTTGACTAAAATGTGAGTCAAGGTTATTATGGAATAAGCGGTGTTGCCGGGGAAAACAGGGATTCTGGAGCAGCGCTATATAGGAGAGGCGCTGTTATATATACAGTAGATAAAATACAGGATGCGCGGGTGCGCAGAAAGGAACAGACATGGATTACAATAGTTTAAGTCTTAAGATGCATGAGGAGCACAAGGGTAAGGTAGAGGTAGTGTCCAAGGTGGCAGTGAAGAACAGAGACGATCTGAGCACGGCTTACACACCGGGCGTTGCAGAGCCTTGCAGAAAGATCCGTGACAATAAGGCTGACGTATACAAATATACATGCAAGGGCAACATGGTTGCCGTGGTATCAGACGGAACAGCGGTTCTCGGCCTGGGAGATATAGGACCTGAGGCAGCTATACCTGTAATGGAAGGAAAGTCCATACTCTTCAAGGAGTTCGGCGGAGTTGACGCATTCCCTATCTGCCTTGACACAAAGGATGTGGATGAGATTGTTGAGACAGTAAAGCGCATTGCACCTGTATTTGGCGGAATCAATCTGGAGGATATATCAGCTCCAAGATGCTTCGAGATAGAGAAAAGACTTAAGGAAGAACTTGACATTCCTGTATTCCATGACGATCAGCATGGTACAGCTATCGTTGTGTCAGCAGGACTCATCAATGCGTTAAAGCTTGTCGGCAAGCCGTTTGACGAGGCAAATGTGGTTATCAACGGAGCGGGTTCTGCAGGTATATCAATATGTAAGCTTCTGCTTCAGCTCGGTATAGGCAATGTGGTTCTTGTGGACAGGCAGGGTGCTCTGTGTCCTGGACAGGACTGGATGAATCCGGCACAGGCAGAGATGGCAGAGATTACAAACAAGGACAGACAGACAGGTTCTCTTGCCGAGATAATGAAGGGTAAGGATGTATTTGTCGGAGTTTCAGCTCCAAATATCGTGACAGCAGAGATGGTTGCATCTATGGCAGCAGATCCTATAGTATTTGCCATGGCAAACCCTACACCTGAGATCATGCCTGAGGAAGCGGCAAAGGGCGGAGTAAGAGTAATGGCGACGGGCCGTTCGGATTATCCAAACCAGATTAATAACGTTCTAGTATTCCCGGGAATATTCAGAGGTGCCTTGGACGCCAAGGCAACAGGCATAACTGAAGAGATGAAGATGGCAGCAGCCAAGGCTATCGCATCCATTGTAACAGATGATGAGCTCAAGGAGGATTACATCATTCCTGGAGCATTTGACGAGAGAGTTGCTAAGGTGGTTGCCAAGGCTGTAGCTGACGAGGCAATAAAGCTTGGAATTACAAAATAAGAATAAAAATAAAGTTTTTCGAAATATTTAGTAAATAAGTGTACTAAAAATCGCATCTTATGTGGAAAGTCCGCATGGGATGCGGTTTTTTATTTTGCGATTTTATTGTAAAGTAATATTGTTGTCCGCGGGGACGGATAGGGAGGAGAAAAAATTGAACAGTGTTATTATTGGGCAGAGAATAAAGGATGCCCGCAAGTCTATGAACCTCACACAGAAGGAGCTGGGGTATCTTATCTATGCAGATGGCAAATATATAAGCCGTCTTGAAAATGGCGGAAGTCTGCCGAGCCTGAAGCGGCTGGTGCTGTTGTCGAGGGTGCTTAACCGCACATGTGATTATTTCATATGGGATATCGATGTGATGGAGGAGGATGTGACTCCGAGGGAGGAAATCGTTATCCGGGATGAACAGGAGCGGAAGCTTCTGCAGCTTTGGAGGGAGATATGCTGAAGATTGCTGTGTACAGTGAGGAGAAAGTAATGAGCCCGTTGTTGCAGGAGTACATGGGTATATGGCAGAGAGATGCGGGATGTGTGTGCGCTGTGAGATATTATGACAATGTGCATGCGATCATGGTCGACATGGATCTTGAAGGAATTTACGATGTAGTGGTGGTGTATCGTTCCTGGGATGTGGCCGATGTCTTGAAAAAAGACCGCAGGGTAGGTAGTCTCGTGATGATAGCAGCAGGAATAAACCGGAGATTGTATGATATCCAACCGTGTTATATTCTGTATGAACCTGTTAATGCGGCAAATTTCAAAAAGGTGATGACGATGGCGGTTGAGGGGAGCCGGGATGAGAGAAGATTCACATTTGTATCCGGAAGGGTGAGATACAGTGTAGATACCCGGAGCATAATGTATTTTGAAAGCGAACTGCGTCGCATAAATCTGGTCACAACGGAACAAAAATATGTTTTTTATGGAAGTATTGGCGAGATGGAAAAGCGCATGAAGGTGGGCTACGGGGGATTTATCAGACCACATGAATCCTATCTTGTAAATCCGGATCATGTGAGCAGATGCACGGCTCATGAAATGATACTGACAAATGGTAAAAGTATACACATCAGCGCAACAAGACGCGCTGATGTGAAAAGATACTACAGTGAACTGATCAATTGCTAGTTGTTAGAAGATCAAATATATCTGAGTAATTCTATGTTCAGTCTGCCCTTCCGGGTTGCGCTGCCTGTCTCGACAAATTCATATTTGCCATATCCACGTATTGAAAATACGTCGCCCGGTTTTAACTGGTAGCTGCTGTTTTCGTACAACCTGTTGTTTAGTGAAAATTTCTTTTCCCTGAACAACAGGGATGTGCTGCTTCTTGAAAGGCCTGTTATTGTGGCGGTCACTGCGTCCGCTCTTGCAGATGCCGCGATTATGTGCAGAGGTTCCTTTTTTATCTGTATCTCATCAGTATCCTGGGTGCTGCAAAAAGTACATTTTACATTTGTGTGCCTTATCTTTGTCAGATTTTCTGCGATATAATCGGCAACAGTGTCCACACAGAATATATAGGCATTGTTGTGCTTGCCAGAATGAGTGGATTCGGTGACCAGTATATCGCCCACCATCTCCCTCTCAATGCCAAGATTCATAAGTGCCCCAAGGAAATCCCTGTGGTTCAGATCGTCTGAGAATTTGTCCGAAACAGCGGAGACCTTCATGGTGCAGATGGGAAAAGCCGGTGCGTAGCCGCAGTCGGCTTCATTTCCAAAGGCGATCATAACGCGGTCGCAGGATTCCCTGCCTCCAAAGATGGTATATCCTGCAAATGACAACTGTTCAAGATTACTGTAAAATACTTCCATGTCTGCAGCACTCAGAAAATTAGTATATGTATATCTGTTCTGGCGGAAGGCGGCATTTGCCAGATCCTTTAACCGCCCCTTTAGAATATCGTTTTCATTCATAGCATGTCCTCCGAGATCATTGACTTCTTACTATTATATTACAACACTCCGATCTTCGCCAACAGTCAAACGAATTTGACAGCTTTGCACGATAATCTGAAATTTATTGTTGCGAAAAGTGATCATAATGAACAATAAACCGTTCAAACGTGAAAAAAACAATCATTTTGCATTCAAAAATCTTCTAAAAACTATTGAAATGCGCAACTGTTGATAAATTACCACAAAAAAAAGCCTTCGTTTTATAAATTTTTGCGTATTTACAATTTCAAAGTGTTTTGATAGTATATGGGCATAACAAGGAGATGAGTTGTGATCAACAAGCCTTCTGGTTATAAAAAAGACAATCACTTATATTTTGATAGACGGAGGGTTCCCTTAGCACGAAATTCGTAGAAATCCCTTTATACGATGTAATGTAACCCCATAACCCCAAACCCCAAAACATAGGAATCCTCCACTCCCCCCTTCTTAACAGCCTGTCGCATAAGCGACGGGCTGTTTTTATGTTCTGAAAAACAGGGGGGGTTTAGAGTTTCATATTGGATGCGCTTATGGCGTTACCGAGTTCTGTGAGACTTTCCACGAAGGCTGCGTATTTGCATATGTCAGTCATCTTAGATTTTCTTTTGCTATTTCCGAGAATGCTATAGATATAATCTCTTGACTGGTCGATTATATATGTTGGCGTTGTGTCGTGCTCGTTGTTGAATAACATGGATTTGAAGTTCTGAAAAAAAGAATAAATTTCATAATCTATAGAATTGTCATTCCGCTGCATGTATTCGAGAAGCATATCGATATAGCGCAAAGCTGAGTGTACGTACAGGATAGAGTTTTCGTTTATGTACAGTACAGTTTCCGGCACAAAGAAAGATGGATGTGCGAAACCTTTTATGCTGTGCAGGGCTTCCATTTTCTGGGTGGCTGACTGGTTGAACGAGTAACGGTTTTTGTATTGTTCAATGATAGAGAGCGTGTCCGCTGAATTATTTTTTGCTATTACGCGCCGTCTCTCGTTGATGTACAGTTTTAACTCCAATAGAAGAAAATATATATCCGGGGATGAAAAACGCTGCGAGTTTTTGATATACGGAAATGAACCTGTCATTCTTCTGAAAAATGAGTCTGCTGTGGCATAATTGTTTATTATGCTGATGGCTGCATCTACATTGAAATTCTGGACAAATTCCCTGGTTGCGGGCTGATACACTGTCTCGTTGTCAATGCGGGATACATAGGAACTAAGAAAGATTATCTTCTCTTCTGCGGTGAGTTCGTATCCGTTGAGGTTACAATAATTGATGGCGGAACAGGGGGCATCGGTTTGTGTTTCGGCATTGTTTAAGTCTGTCATAATGATCTCCTTTGTTTTTGTATGGATAAAAATGTAGCACTTTAACGCGATAAGTGGTAGGATATTTATGGATACAAAATTGTACAATATGTATAATTTTATAATGTATGAATAGCTAGAAGAATCAAGGGTTTATGCTGTGTACGACAATTGTGAGAGAGCCTTTAGGGGCAATTTAGGGGCAAAAAAATAAAAGATGACCATTCAGTGTGAAAACTGAGTGGTCATTTTTTTTAGTTGATAATTGATATTGTGTCGACAGCCGCATTATCTTTTTGCTTCATTTTTTTAGTGATATGAATGTAAATAGCTTTTGTTATTTTGTCGTCATGGTGGCCTAGACGGCGAGATATCTGTTCTGCTGACATAGTTTCTGCCAGAATCGATGCGTGTGTGTGCCGCAGCTTGTGCGGAGTTATCTCTCTGCCAAGAACTTCAGAGGCGGCTGTCTTCAAGTGTAGGTTATAGGTTCCATAGGATAAATAGCCGCCTGTCTTCAAGTGCGGCATAAAAAGTGTGCTTTTAATTCCATTTTCAAACATTGTTTCTTTTCGCCAAAGTCTGAGTTTTTTTATAAGTAAGAGAAGCTCAGGTTGTATATGAAGATTTCTGATTGAATCACTTGTTTTGGCTGACGTTGCGTATTTGGTTGCAGGGTAGTAAGTTTTGGTAACACGAATAGTTTTGGATGTAATATCCACATCTGAATCTTCAAGTGCCACAAGCTCCCCAATCCTCATGCCTGTAAGAATCAGAAAATAGGATATATAGTAGTCCTGCCAGTGGTTATTGTCTATAAAGTAATTAAGTAATTTTGTTATCTCATCATGTTCAAGATATTCATTGCTGATGTCATATACCTCTGGTATTTCGTCGGAGCTCTCTTCGCTGATATAGTCGAGTTTTAATAGTATATCATGATTTGAGTGATAGTCGTTTTTCACCCCCCATTTTAGAGCGAATTTCAGATATTTTATATATCCGTTTATTGTGCTGATTTTTTTACCGGTAGCAAGAAGTTGATCATATATATAGCGGGGAGAAAGTTTGTCAACGAGTACATCATTACCGATTGTGCTTACACAACGATATATATATGATTTCTCAGTTACAATTGTACTTTCTTTCCTCTTGCACTGCCGCAATGATGCTATATAAGCATCAGCCAGCTCCCCTAGCGTTGTATCAGATCGGACAGGAGAGGAAGTCTCGGCTTTCTCAATCTTCCCGGCAAGGATCCTTGCCGCCTTGTTTCTGTTCTGAGGTGATGCCTTAGGCATCGTCACAGTGACCTTCTTCACCTTCTCTGTGAGCGGATCTGTGTACCTCTCACAATACTTGACTGTTCCATTTTTTTGTATTTCTGACCACATAAAATCACCATCCTATCTAAAAATAGGCATAAAAAATAAGCCTATCAAAAGTGGAAGGCTTATGGTATAATGTAGTTTGTTAATTGTGAGTACCTATAAGCCTTCGGTTTGTGGGTAACTTCCCTCAGGTGTTCCACCACCTGGGGGATTTAATAACAAGTCCTTAGCAACGTCCTCCCGCTATAAGGGATGTGACAACGCTCTGGACTTTTTTTATTTTGAACTATTTTCAAATTGGAAAAGGTTCATACAACGTAAAAGACCCCGGGCCCGAAGGACACCGGAGTACGTTCACAACGAACATATCACGATGTATCTTCCAAAGTCAATATTGAATTGGTTGGTTGTTGCAAAAAATGCAATACCCAAGTGGTTGTTTCCAAAATGGAAATAACCACATAACGTAAAAGACCCCGCATTTCTGCGAGGTCAAGTTTGAAATACAATAACATAATATTTGTGCCCTATAGGCTACTTAATGTAGTTATTATACTCTAAATTTTTCTCGCATTCAATTGTAAAACTATTTATTTCTTAATTTGGGGTTTGCAGCAATAGCAGAAGGAGAAGTAGTGTATTTTTTGTCGCATGTTCTCAATCCATCGATATGTTCAAATAAATCTGGCTTTATAGGAGCTCCTAAAGGATCTAATATAAAATCAATACCTTCTCGTCTTGCCAGTTTTGCTGCAGATACAAAATCGCTATCACCAGAAATTAAAATTATTTGATCTACCTGTTTTTTATATGCCATTGATGCAATATCAAGACCTATTTTCATATCAACTCCCTTTTGGTCAACAGATAGACAAAAGTCATTTTCTTTTAAGTCTGAAAATTCAATAGATCCGTTGCATAGCTTTTTTACTATTTCAGGACGAATAGTGTAATGAGCTTGTTCATCGGCTAACTTACCTAATCTGATAGCAAATTTTCTCTTTTTCTTTAGCTCATTTAAAAATTGGGTTGTCCATTCATATAAGTCTGTTTTTCCTAAATCAATTTGTGTGTGAAGAAAAGGATGGTAAACTCGCTTACTTGAAGGGGCACAATCATAATAAAATATTCTGTAGAGATCACTGTTTTCACCATGTGAGTTGAGATGTCGTTTGCAATAATTTGCAAGTTCAATAGCTCGTTCCTGTGCTGTTTTATCGCCTAAGTAGGTTTGTGCCCTTCTACGATAAAAACCTCCATCTACCATAACAGCAGTTTTCATATGTAATCCTCCTATAAAAAAAGCCCTAGGGTTCGGTCATTCCCATATACTGAGAGACGTACAACCTAGAGCATTATTAACAATAATTTGTGTTTACTGTAATATTATATGCTTTTCGGCTAGGTGTCAATACTAAAAGTTCAGAAAATTAAACATTTTTTTGTATATAATGAACAAAATGTTTAAAATTTGAGGCTTGTTTTCACAGCCTTGATAATGCGTTTTTACCAATTTACAATTCAGTTAGCCCATGCGCATAAGCCTCAATAACATCGGCAGAGCCTTTGTTGAAGTCGTCCCTGTCTATGTGTCCGATAGCGTGGATATAAGCGTCATTTAGCTGTTCCTGAGTGAATCGTGAGTTGAGGAAGATAGTGTAAGAGCCATCTTCGTTACTGGTCACGGTTTCTTTAATCTTGGTAGATTTTAAATCCATCATCTGTACGTTTATATATTCCAAAGAAATCATCCCTTTCAAATGTAATCAGAAAAACAATAACAAAATCAGTGGGATGTTTTATGTGCATTATCGTTTCTCTTTATTCTTGAGAGCCATGAGCATTGTGTGAACTGTCTCCAAGTCCTCTGGCTCTGCATCCCTTGCGGCATCGAAGAGAAGAGAGAGCTGCTTGTTCTCGAATATCTCTTGTGCCTTCTGAGCTGTTTCATCGTCAAAGTAATATGTAGGCTTGGCTGGTTCTTCATCCATGTCGAATCCCATCAACCACATAGCATTTACTTTTAAAACTTTTGCAAGTTTCGGTGCTGATATGTTAGATGGTTTATGACTACCATTAACATATTGGCTTATGGAGGCTTTGCTAACTCCACTTCTATCCGCAAGTTCTTGTGCACTCATATTTATATTATTCATAGCTTGTTTTAATCGGTTAGCAGTTGTTGGCCATTTCATATACTAAACCTCCTCTATCTATATATGCATATTTTATATTTGGATTATACAACAACGTTTAACTAAAATCAAACAAAAAGTTAAAAAACTTTAAACTTTAGGGTTGACAACTGAGTTAAACAGGGTTAAACTAGCATTAAAGTTAAACGAGGTTTAACAAATGCGAATGGAAGGAGGTACGACAATGCCATATCAGTATGACAAGCTGAGAGGAAGAATAATAGAGAAGTACGGAACGCAGGGTAATTTTGCCAAGGCATTGGGATTATCAAGTAATTCTGTATCAAAGAAGTTGAACTGTAGAACTGGATTTACTCAGGAAGAGATGAACAAGTGGGCTGAACTACTTGACATTGATTTAAAGGACTATCCAGCGTATTTTTTTGCTTAGGAAGTTAAACGGAGTTTAACCAATAAGAGAAAGGAGAGACATAGTTGATAACCAAAGAAAAAGCAGAGCAGATAATCGCTCTTGCGGAAGGTATGACACATGCAGAGTGGAGCAGAATCAACCATATCGTTGTGACTGGTTTTGAGACACAAGAAGCCAAGTTAACCTTTGAGCCACCAAAGGAACTTGACCTCCTGCTTAAACAGAATTTTATTCCTTGACAATCTGAATAAATGCTGGATTTATTCGATAGTCTTTGCCCTGGTACTGGATATGAATGTAATCGTACTCAAAGCATTTTGCATATCGTGAACCATTTTCATATTTCAAGTTCTCTTTGTCTTTTATACCGAATATAGAGAGCATTTGTCGATGCTGCCACCGGAGCAGGTCGGCGAGTTAATGTTTGCTCTGATGGACTACCAGGAGACAGGCGAAGTTCCGGATCTTCCAAAAGGTAGTGCACTTGCCATGTGTTTTTCTTTTATCAAGGCACGCATGGACAAGGACAACTCCAAGTATGAGGAAAAATGTGAGCGCAACAGATCAAATGGCAAGAAGGGCGGCAGACCTACAAAGGAAACGGATAATTCTGAAACCGAGGAAAACCCAAATAAACCGAATGGTTTTACTGAAAACCGAACGGTTATTTCTGAAACCGAGGAAAACCAAACCGAACCCAGAAAAGCCGATAATGATAATGAATATGATAATGATAGTGATAATGAGGAGTATATACATACTCCTACTAAGGCACGTGCATGCGCACATGCGGAGGTAGAGAAGCCACGTAAGAAGTCTGAACCGGTCAAGTATAGCGATGATCCAGAGCTGGACGAGGCTATTCATGAATACATAAAGTTTCGTAAGGGTATCAAGAGTCCCATGACCGATAGAGCAATCACATTGACTATAAACAGGCTCAACAGTCTATCACACGATAAGAATGAGCAGATAAAAATAATCAATCAGTCTATTATGCGTGGCTGGAAATCAGTATATCCGCTTGAGGATGACGGCAAGAGCCGAGGGCAGCCACGGAACGTGAATCCAAATGGATTTGCAAACTTCAAACAGACAGATCATTCTGAGCAGCTTGGACAGCTTGAGAAGATGCTGGCTGATGAGCTGAATAATAAATAACACACGAAAGGAGCCGAACCTCCGGCCGGGGTAATGCTATAGCGGGTTCCTGAGAAGTGAATGAACGAAGACTTAATAACGAGAATTTTTGGAGAGGACGGCGAACTTGACAGCCCGGACGAGGGCTTAGAGGAATACAAGAAGCGCAAGAAAGAAGCCAGGGAGAAAATGATAATGCTCCAGAGCCAGCCGTATGAAGTTAAGGTGCGGCGTTCCAGGCTTAGAGCTGAAGAGTTCATGGAGCAGATGCGGATACGAGACAAAACGGCTCATGTGAGTGTTGGCGGTCTTGACAGTATTACATTACACGTATTCCTGAAGTCGATAGGGATTAATGTTCCAGCGGTATCAGTGTCATCTCTGGAAGATAAGAGTATACAGCGAGTACATAAAGCTCTTGGAGTGACAATCCTGAACCCACTCAAGACAAAAGTTGAGGTACTCAATGAAGTTGGGTTCCCGGTTATCAGCAAGAGAATAGCGGGAAAGATAGCGCTGCTTCAGAATCCGACTGAAAACAATAAGACAGTTCGACATGCAATAATCACAGGCGAATGTGGAGAGCTTGGACACTTCCAGAAGAACAGCCGCATGAAGTTGCCACAGAAGTGGCTTAACCTGTTCGGAGGATATGAGAACGAGAATGAAGGTGTTATGTATTACAAGCCAAATTTCAAGGTGTCAAATGATTGTTGCTATTGGCTGAAAGAGAAGCCATGCGATGACTGGGCTAAGGCTCATTCAAGCTATCCGTTCCTTGGCATGATGGCATCTGAGGGTGGACAGAGAGAAGAAGCTCTCACAGACCATGGATGCAATTACTATGGCAAGACAGTAATGAGATCAGCGCCATTTGCACCATACCTCAGAAATGACATATTGAGACTTGCTCAGGAGATGGACACTTGGTATCACGCACATACAGATGTGTTTGCAAAGCTTTATTATGAGCAGCCATACAGTAAGGATAAGGCTGGTAACACAATACCTTATGAACCGGTTGAGACAATCATACCAGCTATATATGGACGGATAGAGGATGACGGACACGGAAATCTCAGAACGACAGGAGCACAGAGGACAGGCTGCAGTATGTGCGGTTTCGGAATCCACATGGAAGAACGACCACACAGGTTTGACAGGCTCAGAGAGCGGAATCCCAAAGAATGGGAGTTTTACATGTATAGATGCTGCACGGATCCAGAGACAGGAGAAAAGTTCGGCTGGGGAAGAGTCCTGGACTATATCGGAGTGCCGTGGGAAGATGTACCGGCGGTACAGATGAGCATATATGATTACCCGGAGGTGCTGCCATGATAAACGGAGAACTTATTGTTGATAACTTTGCCGGAGGTGGTGGAGCATCAACAGGGATTTTACAAGTGTACATCAAGTACGGTTGTAAATAACGGAGCAGTAAGAGAACTGAGGTGATTACTATGAGAAATAATTTGAAGAATGCCAGAAAGACAAAAGGAATGACACAACAGGGAGTTGCCGATTATTTGGGTATCGGTCTCAGATATTATCAAAAGATAGAATCTGGAGACCGAACCGGTGATTTTGAAATATGGGATAACCTAGAGGATTTATTTTCTATTCATCAGAGGATCTTGCGTGAGATTGAATAAATGCATCTCTGCACAGCAGATAGTCAAGAGATACATTGAAGATGTCCGCTATCTTGACTAAACAATCCAGAGATGGAGAACGCTCACCTTGTTCATATTTTTGGTATGAACGCAAGGTTATACCAAGTAAATCAGCAGTTTTTTGCTGAGTAAAGCCATTTTCCATACGTATTTGACGGAGTCTTTTACCAAACATACATATAACCTCCACTTAAATTATACTTGACTACGCCCATATTGTACGCTATACTTCGTGAAAGAAATACGCCCGAAATGGGCGTAAAGAGTAGGAGGTGTACATATGGTTGAACTTATGGAAATTATTGAGCTGATGGTTGAATTGCCAGATGAAACCTTTCAGGAGGCAATAGTCAACTTAAGAGGCAACAAAAGTCTGAGCAAGGACTTTGTTGAACTATTGATTGATTTTACATCAGATGAAAGAGACAAAAAAATAAGACAATCCCAATTCGCCTAGCCAGCAAGGAAATTGTCTTATTGCAAGGAGTACCTTGTAAGTTAATTATATGGTGCTCCGATTCAAAAAACAAGAAGAAAAGGAGATTGATTACATGAACGATTTGAAGATATTTGAGAATAAAGAATTTGGAGAGATCAGAACAGTGGTAAAAGATGGTGAGCCTTGGTTTGTCGGCAAGGATGTGACTAAGATACTGGGATATGAAAGGCCAACGAAAGCCATTCTGGATCATGTGGATGAGGAAGATCTAGATGCAGTCCCAATTCAGGACTCCATCGGTAGAATGCAGAATACACCTGCCGTCAATGAATCAGGGCTTTACAGCCTCATACTTTCAAGCAAGCTACCAAACGCAAAGCGGTTCAAACGTTGGGTAACATCTGAGGTGTTGCCATCAATCCGTAAGAACGGCGGTTACATAGCCGGACAGGAAACCATGACGGATGATGAACTGATGGCCAGAGCCTTACAGGTGGCTCGGAACAAGCTACTTGAGAGGGACAAGCAGATAGAGACCATGAAGCCAAAGGCAATATTCGCCGATGCGGTTGCAGCAAGTCACACATCAATTTTGATCGGTGACCTTGCAAAGCTGATAAGCCAGAATGGCGTCAGCATCGGTCAGAAGCGCTTGTTTAAGTGGTTGCGTGATAATGGCTACCTCATCAAAAGAGAGGGCTCAGATCGAAATATGCCAACTCAGAGGAGCATGGAGATGAAGCTGTTTGAGGTGAAGGAAAGCACTATAAGCAATCCAGACGGCTCAGTCAGAATCACCAGGACACCAAAGGTTACAGGCAAGGGACAGCAGTATTTTGTGAATAAGTTCCTTGCTATCTGAAAGGAGAGACTACATGACAGAATTTGAGATAGATGCAATATTCAACACCATCTGCCGACCGGGGCGGGTGGTGAAGATCCTCACAAAGAACGGAAAAGAGGAGAATGTCCCGGTGAGAGTTTGGAAGTGCTGGACAATCATCAAGGTATATGAGCACCATGTACTGATGCAGAGTGAAAAGGGCTATCATGAGAGCTTTAGCAACATAGACATAAGAGAGCTGATCAGGAAGGGAGAGATACGATGGAAATAGTACCAGAGAGAGAACTGACTTGTAAGAGATGCAAGTATCATGACAGAGATGAGTCGCAGGATCCATGCGCACACTGCACCAAGAATGCGACGGATAACTATGAGCCGATGACCAACGGCGATTACATCCGGTCGCTCAGTGATGCGGATCTTGCGCAGATAATCATGTGTCCGAATGAGATAGGGTTTGATGGCAATAAATGCACAGGGCATTGTTGTGAGTGTACCCGCAGATGGCTTGAGGCGGAAAGGAAGGTTGAGGAGTGATGAGGTTAATTAGTCAGAAAGGCTGGGGATATGTAGATGTTGAGTATGAAAACGGAACTATCACTATGCATTATAAGAGTGAAGGAACAAGAATAATATACAGTTGTGATAACAATTCAGAAAAATCCACAATTATGGCTGAATATAGTTCTATGGAAAAGGCAGAAAAGGTACTGGAAGATATGACGAAGATGTACGGAAGTTACATATCGTGTAATGGTGGCCCTGGAATCCTACAGGGTAGTGGATATCAACAGGTATTCTGTTTCACACCACCGAAGGTGTTCCGGTTTCCGGCAAATGATGAAGTGGAGGTGTAAGGATGGCACAGATTCCAAATGAGATCAAACAGGATCCGAACTGGGCAAGAGCCGTGGCAATCTCAAAACAGTATGCTGTAAGCACATACCCAGCTACCTGGGTATTGAACTTTATAAACGAATGGAACACGGCTGTGGCAAGGCTGAGAAGATAGGAGTGTGGGAATATGGAAGAGAGAGAAGCAATAGCCAAATTAAAGGAAACAACAGATTATAGATATTCACATTATGCCTATGTGAATGATACCGGAAAGGCATTTGATATGGCGATAAAGGCACTTGAGAAACAAGGACTAGAGAAACGTAAGTCAGAGAAATCAATGAGAATTGAGGCAAAAAAACTTATTGAGGAGCATCCAACAGTCTACGATGTGGACAAGGTTGTGGAGCAGTTAGAAAATGAGCGAAAGTTTTGGGAGAATGCATACGACAGTAATTTAGGAAAAGAGAAAGCAAGAAGTTATGAGCATGCAATCGAGATTGTGAAAGGTGGTGGTGCAGATGAGTGACAGATATTTATTTAAAGCAAAGAGAGTTGACAATGGAGAATGGGTAATTGGCAATCTAATTACAAATGTGTTCTTTAGATTAGGTCAAAGCATTCCATACATTTTATGCCCAGATAAAGCAGAATATGATTGCTTTGAGGATTTTACAGAGGAAAATGGAATTTTTGAAGTGCGACCAGATACAATCTGTCAATGTACCGGCTTAAGGGATAAGAACGGCAAGCTGATATGGGAAGGTGACATTATTTTGTTCCAACGAGATAATGATGATTGTCCATTCCCGGACAAAGATACAAAGAAAAGACTTGGAAAAGTATTTTATAAAGATTTTAGGACAACTTTTGCTATCGAAATGGGAAAGAGTGGAAGTGGGTCTTTGAATGATGATTTATGGAAATATGTTCAAAACGGAAATCGAGTTGAAGTTATCGGCAACATTTTTGATGATCCAGAATTGATAAAGGAGAGGTGATACATAATGGCATATGCAGGCAAATGCGATAGATGCGGCGGGTTCTATGACCTGCCGTTTGAACACGGAGCGCCGATAAGGGCAAGGATGGTTGATGTGTTCGATGATCCAGTAGAGACAAAGGATCTATGCCCAGACTGTCTAGAAGAACTACGAGATTTCCTTGATGGGGCACAGCTCAATGATCCGCTTGAAGAAAGACAGATAGGGTTTAAGACACAGGCAGATCCATATAATCACTTGATGAAAAGATTTACCCGGAAGGAGTGAGAGGATGGCAAAATCAGATAGAAAGCTACACGAAGCAAGAATGGCGGGGGCTGCATGGCTGATGAATGTCATCAAGACACAGGGCATGGAAGCAGCAGAGAAAGAACTCAAGGTCAGAGGAGCCATGTTTGTTCCGCTTGAGGTCAACCAGAAGCAGCTTGACGAAGCTGTGTATAAAATCAAACTGAATACAATAGATTGTATTTTGATAATGAGTTGCATGGTACTTCGAGATGAATTTGATTTTGGACAGAAGAGGCTTGAGAGATTCTGCGAAAGATTTAATTTAAAGACTGATGCGCTGTGTGATGAAGAAATTATCTGGGATGATCTGATACAGACACTAAAGGAAGAAACAGGCTTGGATTTCACCATCCGGGAGAACAAGTAGGAGGTGAGGCGGTGAAAGCGAAAGAGTATCTAAATCAGGTCAAAATGCTTGAGGATTACATGGACAGGTTAAGCAATGAATATTTCAAGATGAAAGAACTTGCAATGAATCCGGGGGGATTTGACTATTCAAAGGAAAGGGTACAGTCCAGTGCCGTGGCAGATACTATGAGTCGTACAGTTGGCAGATATGTTGACCTTGAAACTGAGATGAATGAATGCAGAAAAACATTTGAAGATTTCCGGAATAAAGCAGTTCACCAGATGTGTCAGTTGCGTAATACGAAGTATACGGAGATATTGTATCAGAAGTACATAAACTATAAGTCATTAAAGGATATTGCAGAGGAGATGGAATATTCATACGACTGGGTAAGACATGCTCATGGCTGGGCTCTGCAGGAGTTCCAGCGAACATGGGGCGATTATCTAAAATCTGACACATTTATAGCACACTAAAAGCATTGTGCAAACACATGGTTGTGCTGTAAGATAGACCATGAAATATTGATTCATAAGGGACATGACTGTTTGCCATTTCGGTTGTGTCCCTTTTCTTATGCCCAGTGGTTGTAAACCTCCCCTTGTGAAAAGTGAACGCTGATCTCTCCCCACTGGGCTATTTTGTTTGAGGTGTGAGATATGAGTAAGATTAAAAGATTCGAGGTTGTGAGACCTGAATATAGTTTTGAATACATACATCCGATACTTGGCAGGCTGGCTTTACCAATAGCCATGTTAAGGGTGATGGTTAAATGCACTAAGATATATAAACTTCAGCCAGCTATAAAAGGGTTTGATAGAGGAGCAAAGAGTGTATGTAAGCCGTTTTACATGATTGTAATTCCGAAGAGAGTGAGAAAGAAAGTATAGCTTCGAACCTATACCGAAGCTAGGAAGAGGCAGATATGCAGATAGAGTATGTTGATATTGATAAGTTAATACCATATGCCAAGAATGCAAAGAAACATCCACAGGAACAGGTTGAGCAGATAAAGCAGTCTATCAGTGAGTTTGGCTTCAATGATCCGCTTGCAATAGACGAGGGAAACGTCCTGATAGAGGGACATGGTAGGCTCATGGCAGCCAAGGAGCTTGGATATACCGAATTGCCTTGTATAAGGCTTACAGAGCTCACAGAGCAGCAGAAGAAAGCATATATCCTGGCACACAACAAGTTGACCATGAACAGTGGTTTTGACTTGGATTTACTCAACCAGGAGCTTACAGCCATAGAGGATTTTGACATGGCTGACTTTGGTTTTGATGTTCCAGATCTGCTTGAGGATGATGAGGATGACGGATACTACGGCGATGAGCGAGAGCGAACATACGAGGAATATAACCTTGATGATTTTGACGGAGCAAGGGCAGAGGGATTTTACCAGATGCCGATTATAGAGGCACAGAACGCAGAGCCGGATGAACTGATATCATTCAATTATGTTCTATCCACCAAGAAGCGTAGATGTGGGGTGCATTTTTACATTGATGACTACCAGTTTGAACGGATCTGGAACAGCCCACAGCAGTATATGGACAAGCTGAGAGAGTTTGACTGTGTATTTACTCCAGACTTCAGCCTGTACATGGACATGCCAATGCCTATGAAGATATGGAACGTGTATAGAAGCCGCCTCATCGGTCAGATGATGCAGGATGTTGGTATTACTGTTATACCAACTCTTTCATGGGCTGAGAAAGAAACATATACATTCTGTTTTGACGGTATACAGCAGGGTGGAACTGTTTCAGTGTCAACTATTGGAGTCAAGCTGGATGACGAAAATAAGCAGATGTGGTATAATGGAATGACAGAAGCACTCAAGCGTATCAGGCCAAAGAGAGTGCTTGTATATGGCGGTGATATAGGTTATAAATTCCCTGACAGTATTCAGGTGAAATATTATGACAATAAAGCATTTAAGAGAGGTTAGGTGGGAGATATGCTTAAGGACACATTTTTACACCATATGAAGAAAGCTCAGGCATTCAGGATTGGAGATTATTTTATATATTATAGTCCGGCATCAATCGTTAATTATGATACGGATGAGGAAATAACATTCAAGAATATAGATGACCTCTATGAGAATGGAATGCTTGGAGATAAGAGACTTAAAGAATTTTGGGAATCTGAGGAGGATGCATTTAATAATCCTTTATGTTTGTGCGTGATTGATGACAGCAGTTTGTGGTTCCCGATAGAGGAAGAATAGATATTACACAGTTATAGTATGTTAGGACACTTCATTGTGAAGTGTCCTTTTTTCGTGGAGGTAAAGCAATTGGGTGGCAGAGGAGCAAACGCATTCAGGACAAAGCAAGGAGATAGAGGGCTATCATTTTCGAACGGAAGAGGCAAACCATCTGAGAAGTTGTTTCCTGCTTGGATGAATGGTTCAAAGAATACAGGAAGTATAGACAGGGTTATCAAGAATTTTAATGATAAGCATACCAAGAGTGGCCGAGAATGGGGAGTCCAAGTGGATGATAATGGATATGTGACACATTATTATAAGGGTTCCAGAGGTAGTGTGAGTTATGATGCATTTGAAAGCGAAGGTAAGCACTTTATACACAATCATCCAGCGAATGGATGGGGTAATTTTAGTGGGGCAGACCTTGAGACATGGGCAGGTAGTGGACAAAAGGCGGTAACAGCAAGTAGCAGAAACGCATTGCCACCTAGAGGTATAGATCCTAAGCTATACAGCAAAAGAAGAGCGGGAACGTATACGATTAAAAAGAAACCACATTTTAAGGCTACGGAGTTCAACAAAGCCATTCATAGCGTCAAGGTAAGTAGTGACAACTATGATGCGGATCTCAGTAAGTGGCTCAGCAGAAACGCAAAGAAGTATGGATATGAATATTCATATAAGCCAGCGAAGAATAAGGTGTAAATAGATAAGAAAGGTAAAATAATGGGCGGACGTGGTGCGAGTAGCGGAATAAGTGGTAAAGGTAAAAAGTATGGTTCTCAATACAAATCATTACTCACAGTTGGAAATGTGAAGTTTATAAAAAAGACCAATAGGCAATCAGAATCCTGTCCATGAGCCTGCATAAGGGTACTGTGGTCAATATCGACAAGATAAAGAACATAGCAGATATGCAGCATATGTGGAGTTTGGGACCGGACCTGTTGGACAGGCGGCAGGCCTTAAGGTTGAGGGTATAGACCTCAGATACAGGCAGACACCATGGATGATACCTGTTGACAAGATAGATAAGGCTCAGGCTGAGAAGTATCACTTCATACCTATAAAGAAGGATGGTGAGGTTATAGGATATCTTACCAGAGGACAGGAACCACAGCCATACCTTTACCCGGCAATGAAGAACAATGAGGAGCACATAGTAGAAAGACTGAAATCGGCAGTAAGAATGGAGAGTAAGATCACCAGATGATAGATGCAAGAGGACAGATCCGAGAGTTGCTTGAGAGTATAGATCACGATGGACTTAAGGTGAAAATGAGCTACCCCAAGTCCATTGGAGATGTTCCATTGATCACATTTATACAGATAGTCAATACTGGCACAGGGATGCACAGTGTTGTTGATAATCTTGGCTTTCAGATAGATGTGTGGGCTACTACACGAGACGAGTGTATAGACATCATGCTTAAGGTTGATGATAAGATGACAGATCTTGGATTCAACAGGGATTATGAAAGCCCGGATGGAGATAGCTATGATGCCAGTGAATATTACAGAAAGACTCTCAGATATAGCAGCAAAGTAGATACAAGAACAAACAGGCTTATTTCATAAGCAGAAAGGATGGTATAAAACAATGGCAGATACACCAAAGCAGGGACTTGCCTCAATAGGTATTGATATCAAGATAGGCAAGACAGCCCTTAATTATGCAACAAAGATAGGAGACATTGGAGGAACACCTTCATCACTTGATGCTACATGCTTCAAGGATAAGTCAAAGAAAAGTGTTCCAGGTGTGCAGGAGAACGATAGCTGGGAGGTAGAGTATCTCTATGACAATGGAGCAACAACCTCAGACTATCGTATACTCAAGGGCCTTGAGGATGCTGGGGCTATAGTTGATGTTGAGGTCACATTCCCTGACAAGACAGTATTCAAGAATAAGGGATATGTTACAACGACAGTTACCGGTGCCGAGGTCAACAACCTCATTAAGGCAAAGGCAGTTGTAAACCTTCAGGGTGAGTGGGAGGTTACTGATCCGGTAGAAGCGTAATCCATTTTTGTAATACAACAATATGAAATAATACATCACAGGCAGGGGGCATGGTCTCCCTGCCTTTTTAGGAGGTAAAGCAGATATGCAGACATTGGAAATCAAACTCAAGGTAGATGGAGCAGAGAAGAAGTTTCACTTGAGACTTACAGCAGGTGGTCAGAAGATTCTCAAGGAGAAGTACGAAGAGAACATGCTGGCAACTCTTATGGGTGCAGTAGATGATATAGACAGAGCGGTTGATATTCTTGGCATAGCTCTGGGTTACAAGGACAATGACAACGAGATCACAGATGGAGAGGAGTTTTACGATCTGCTTGTTGAGAACGGCAGAAGCGGAGCTGAGGACTTTGCAAAGGTCCTTACCGACATTGCAGTCAATTCTGGAATCATCAAGAAGGACCAGGCAAACAGTGTTGTGAACAGCATCAATACAACATATAAGACTATGTTTGACAGCCTTGAGGAAAGGGTAGAGAAGCTGCAGAAGGATAATGGACAGACCCCAACGGCGGGCGATTCCGAAGATAAGTCAGACAGCACTCCCTTATGATATAGATAGGCTTCTCTTTGAAGCAAGAATAAGACTGTAAGGTTCACAATCGTAGCAGCTACTTCTGCGCAGGCACTAAAAAACGGTTTCAGATCAGCCATAAATACGGTTATTGGATGGATAAATACTTACATTATCGACAATCTTAACAAGCTGAGTTGGAAGATTAATCCTATCCGTTATTATGATATTATTCACGGAAAATATAAGACATTATTCGATGGAACTACAATTGGTTTTAATGTTGGACATATATCCACATTTGCGACTGGCGGTTTCCCGGAGGACGGCTTGTTCATGGCGAACCACGGAGAGCTTGTTGGTAAGTTCAGCAATGGTAAGACAGCGGTTGCGAATAATGCTCAGATAGTCGAAGGTATTGAAGCTGGTGTATACAGGGCGGTCACAGCGGCGAACAGCGGTGGCGGCAAGTCAGGTGGAAACACACCTGTGATAAATGTATATGTCGGCGGCAAACAGGTTACAGATGTTGTTATAAAGGACATCAACGACAGGACCATCCAGACAGGCAAGAATCCAATATTGGTATAGGAAAGGAGTGAGACTGTGGCAGCAGAGCTTGTTATAAATGGAGTGGACATGCCAGATCCAGCGATCAATGGTGGTCTCACTTATGCGCCAGAGAAGATCTGGAGCAAGAACACTGGGCGAGTCTCGGATGGAGAAATGTTCGGTGATATCGTGGCCAGAAAGATGACATTGAAGATTAAGTGGAATTACCTCACAGAATCACAGATAGCACTTATAGAGAGTGCAATCTATGATTCTTTTTTTGATGTTAAATTCAAGGATCCACGAACAAAGCAATATGTAACAAAGAGGATGTATGCAGGCACTCCGACATACCCGGTATATGACATACGTGATGGAATGTACAGGTATACAGGGGTTGGAGTTGACCTGATAGAGAAGTAGGAGATATCGGATGTACACGAAAGTATCAGATAACTTTGGCAATAGAATAATGGGCGATGGCAGAACCTTCAGAGCACGTATAACATGTGATGACACTGTCATAGAATCCGGTTTTGTCAGTGTTGATATGAAGTGTATAGCCGGAACTGGAACAAGCACCTTAGAGATAGGGTGCGCCAGTTCCACGCAGCTTGATATCACAATGATACAGCCGGATATAAGTCTGACCGGCAGGGAATTTCTGCTTGAGATAGGCCTCATGCTTGATGATGACAGTATAGAGTATGTCAAGATGGGATACTTCATGGCCCAGAAACCTACTGTTGATGATGGCAGGATCACATTCACGGCATACGACAGGATGGCTTACAAGATGTCAGGATATTATCTGTCTAATCTCTTATATCCTTGTGATATATCGGAGGTATGTGCAGAGATAGAGACATTGACAGGCATCAGAATGAAGAATGCTCCGTCAGGAATCAACATATCAAAAAACTTTGATGGCTACACATACAGACAGGCAGTTGGGTTCATAGCCGGCCTTACTGGTAAGTTTGCGACATTTGACAGGAACGGAGTGCTTGATTTCAGGTGGTACACGACAACGGATTATTCGGTAGGGCTTAACAGGTCGTTTGATGATGTTGTTGTGCAAGAGAACATGTTTCAGGTTGGGTATATCTCATGTGCTGTTGATGAGAACAGCACAATAAAATCAGGACAGGGGCTTACAGGAATAGCAACAAGCAACTTCCTGATGACACAGGAGATTCTTGACGGCCTGTATGCAAAGCTGAAGGATATGAGCTATCATCCAACGACATGCAGTTTTGCGGGTGATATGAGACTTGAGCTTGGAGATATAGTACAGGTATTGAGCAGAGATGGCAAAGCATATCCGGTGCCGGTCATGAGCTTGGATTTCAGTTATGACGGCGGGCTTATAACGGCTATCGGATCATATGGCAGTACAGAACTCAGTGAAGCGACATATGTAAGCCCAACCGAGAACTATGTGCAGCAGGTATACAGGCGTTTGTACGCAGATAAGCTGGATGCGAAAGATGCGGCTATCAAGTATGCACAGATAGATTTTGCAAATATAGGTAAGGCAGCTCTGGAGCAGTTTTTCGCCAAGTCGGGATTGATTGAAGATGTTGTGGTCGGTGATCAGAAGGTCACAGGAACACTCGTTGGTGTGACTATCCTGGGAGACAGTATCAAGGGTGGTACAGTCATAGCGGATAAGCTCGTCATCAAGGGTGAAGATGGTCTGTATTACAAACTGAATACTGATTGTAACACAGTAGAGAAAGAGCAGACGGATTACAACAGCCTTGATGGCGGTGTGATCAGAGCCAAGTCTATCACGGCAACTAAGATAGCTGTTGATGATCTTGTGGCATTTGGAGCAACAATAGGCGGCTGGCACATAGCGGATGGTGGTTTATACTCTGGCGCAAAAGAGAGTATGAGTAATACATCCCGGGGAACATATCTCGGAAGTGATGGCCAGATAAACATTGGTGATTCTGACAATTTCATAATGTTCTATGTTGACAATAAGGGAGAATCCCATCTTGCCATATCGGCAGATAAATTTACCCTCGGTAAGCAGAACATAGAGGACGTTATAAGCGACATAAAACAGGATGTTGATAATGTTAGAGATGAGATAACCACACTCCTGAGGATAGAATCATCAAGAGGAACCGTATTTAAAAATAATGCAGTATCAACAGTCTTGTCTGTGGTGATATACCACGGAAAAGACAGGATAACAGAAATAGATAAGTTACATGAAGTGTATGGAAGTTCAGCCTACATCCAGTGGAAATGGCAGAAACTTGATGAAGAAGAATATGGAATAATATCATCCGCCGATTCAAGAATGAGTAACGACGGATTTTCTTTTACCCTTTCACCAGATGACGTGGACACAAAAGTAACTTTCATGTGTGAACTTATAACAGATTAAGGAGGATTATATATATGGCAACAATAAAAGCAGCAGATCAGGTTACTGTACTTGATGTATCAGATGCTTACAACGTAGTGTTGTCAAGCGAAGCATACACATTCCTTGGGGACACGCAGGGAGCTGCGGCCGGTTCTAAATGCACAACAGATGCGGCAGCATATTGTGGTAATAACATGTGTTCCGTTGTTACAGTAGATGCCAAGGCAATAGTTTGCCCAACAGGAGTGACAGCTGCGGTAAGTAACAGTGGAACTTCAAAAGTCACAATCACGTTTACTCTGACGGTGAAGCTGACAACTGCATGCGAGGCAACTATCCCAGTTGTTGTTGATGGGGTAACGATCAACAAGAAGTTCTCGTTTGCCGTAGCGAAGACAGGAGCAACAGGAGCTAAAGGCGATAAAGGTGATCAGGGAGTACAGGGACCTCAGGGCCCGCAGGGTGTATCCCCAACTGTATCAGTCACTAAAACAAACGGCGTGACAACCATAACCATCACCGATAAAGACGGTACACATACCCAGACTGTTAAGGACGGCACTAATGGAACTCCAGGGGCAGCTGGGGCAAACGGCAAGACATCGTATTTTCATGTAAAATATTCAAACGATGGAGGAAAAACATTCACATCAAACTCGGGTGAAGATGTTGGAATGTATATAGGTACATGTACAGATTATAACCCGACAGACCCGGCAACAGTAGGGGCTTATACATGGGCAAGAATCAAAGGCGAAACGGGCGCCAAGGGTGATAAAGGCGCAACTGGAGAAACTGGCCCTCAGGGTGAGAAAGGCGCAACAGGAGCAACAGGCCCACAGGGCCCTCAGGGCAATGCAGGAGCGGATGCACTGACATTAACAATTACATCAAGTGCCGGAATCATCTTTAAGAATAACACCGGTTCTACGGTACTTACAGCACATGTATTCAAGGGCAGTGCTGAACAAACTATTTCTTCAACAGGAGTAGTATCTGGGATAGGTACAGTCAAGTGGTATGCAGGCGGAGTATACCAGAAGTCTTCAAATACTTATGCGGTGGGTGCAGGAGATGTACCTAACTCACTGGCTATAACATGTCAGCTTGAAGCGTAAGGGGGTGTTTCTATGGCTACAATCAAAGCCAAGGCAGAAATAACCATATTTAATGTCAAGGATGTCAAGAGTGTAACAAGATATTATCTACTTCAGTCATCCACGGCTACAGCACCAGCTAAGCCAACGGCAAATCCTCCCGGTGGGAAATGGGTTACAACTGAGCCAAGCTACACCAGTGGATCTACCAATACTTTGTACTTTGTAGATCAGACAATATTGAGTGATGGTTCTGTGTCATATTCAGATGTATCTAAGTCAAGCAGCTATGAAGCGGCAAAGGCAGCTTACAACAAGGCTCTGTCAGTTGAGAAGTCTGGGAATGAATTGAAGCTATTCTGGGAGAAACTTATAAACGTTGACGAAGCGGATCCGGACAACTATTCAAAGTATATAACATTCAAGGATGGCAACATCATTGTAGGTATCGCTGGACTGAAGCAGCAGCTTGTGATCGGAAGCGATGGTATATACATAACGAATGACAGTTCGGTGAGCGCAGCTAAGGCAGGCGTGGTATGGCTTGGAAAGAATACTATCATCGGTGATAACTCTGGCGAGTCGTCACTGACAGTCAGAGGAGATGTGGGAGCGTCACTTTTTAAGGTAATAGACTCAATCTTAGCATCGACTTGGCTGACCGCAAGGGATAATGCGGTATTTAATGCTGGCGATACCATTCTTGACAACGACTATTACCCGCTCATATCGCTTCCAACCCTAAATTCGACTTGGGCAGTAGCGGCATACAATAGTGTGTATGGAAATGCACTTGCGTTTACGAGGACAACAGATAGTGACTATTCAGCCGGTACAAACAGGAAGACAGGCAACTCATCTTATCTTGACAGCGGCATTGGAATGGCTCTCGATGGTACAGGTGTATCTGGAGCAATAACGGTTAACAGCACAAATGCATCTAATATAACAAACAGAAACCTCAGACGTATCGGCAATGTTGTGCAGATGTACATGTCATGTAAGGTCAAGAAGTCATACGCTGTTGGTAGGACCGGAACTGTAGGTGTTGCATCCGTCCCGACTGGTTTCAGGCCGGTATCGATCGTAGCTGTATCATCCGGTCAGCAGGGACCGCCGGTTACAGGAATCGTGGGGCCTGACGGAAACATCTGCATGATGGGTACTACAGTGAAACTTGCAGCAAATGATGAGATATCACTCTCTGGAACATGGCTGACAGGCGATAAATTGACATCTTAATTTAGGAGGATAAAAAGTATGAAAAATGCAATATGTACAACCGCCGGAGCAATAGGCGGTGTGATAGCATCCCTGTTTGGTGGATGGGATGCAGGGCTGGCAACACTGGTCATGTTCATGGCCATAGACTATGTGAGTGGCTTGGTGGTGGCTGGAGTTTTTCACAACAGTAAGAAAACAACGTCAGGAGCCTTAGAGAGCAAGGCAGGATGGAAGGGATTATGTCGTAAGGGCATGTCCCTTTTGTTTGTATTGATAGCCTATAGGCTCGATCTGGCGATAGGGTCAAACTATATCCGGGATGCGGTGATAATAGGATTTATTGTAAATGAGACGATCAGTATTGTGGAGAACGCTGGTCTCATGGGTGTACCGCTTCCTAAGGTAATCAATAAAGCAATAGATATATTAACCTCAAAGAGCGAAGAGAAAGGTGGGGAATAATATGAATGGAATAGACATCAGTGCATGGCAGGGAGATAAAAATATAGACCTTGCCAAAGTGCCATACGACTTCTGCATCGTGAAGGCGACCGAGGGAACGAACTACAAGAACAGATACTTTGCAGCGCATTGCGATAAAGTTTTGAGTAGAAAAAAACTTCTGGGAGTATACCACTATTCAAATGGCGGAGATCCACAGAAAGAGGCTGACCACTTCCTTGCGTATGTAAAGAAGTATATCGGCAAGGCGGTACTTATTCTGGATTGGGAAGCCAAGGACAACCATCTGTTTGGTGTCAAGGATCTGGAATGGTGCTTGCAGTGGTGCAGTTATGTGCAGAAAAAGACAGGCATTAAGCCACTGATATACATCCAGAAGAGCGCTATGGATGCAGTGAAGAAAACTGGTTTTGGCCTGTGGGTCGCTCAGTACCCAGATTATGTTGAGACTGGATACCAGGAGCACCCATGGAACGAAGGAAAATATAATTGCTTGATCAGGCAGTATACATCTGTTGGCAAGCTCTCAGGCTACAATGGCAACCTTGACCTCAACAAAGCATACATAAGTGCAGCATCATGGCACAAGCTAGCTACTAAGGCTGTGAAGATTGTCACTATTAAGCCGGTAAAGAAGAGCGTCAACACACTGGCTAAAGAGGTGCTGGCGGGCAAGTGGGGCAACGGTACTGATCGTAAGAATAGACTCACAAAGGCTGGATATGATTACAATAAGGTACAGGCAGCAGTCAACAAGCTCGTCAAGGCTTCACAGATGTCAGAGGACAAGATCATCAATGCAGTTGCTCATGAAGTCATCATAGGCAAGTGGGGCAACGGACAGGAGCGTATCAATAGGCTTAAGGCAGCGGGGTATAATCCAACTATAATCCAGAACAAAGTCAATGAGATTTTGAAGTAGAACAGAGAGCCCATCATAGCAATATGGTGGGCTTTTTTTAGGGGCAATTTAGGGGCAATTTAGGGGCAAAAAATTGATTTGCCATGATATGTTATTACACGAAGTACCTTCAAAAAGTAACGTATTTAAGCCATTTTGAGATATTTTGACATATCAATATATTAATTATAAAATAAACAATATGTATAAATGTATACAATGGAGGAGAGAGATGAATAGAAGGAGAACAAAAAAGGGGACGTCGGATTCTACAGAAATGGTAGATACGATAGGCTTCAATATGCGGGATATCCGCAAAAACAGCAGATCTTCGAAGTATACGGTAAAGTATATGGTTGCGGAGATAAATGAGCTCCTGCCGGAGAATCATAAGATAACAGAAGGGATATATTACAAGTGGGAGAATGAGGAGAGGCTTCCGACAGCGCGGCACATTCCGGCTATAGCTAGTGTTCTCGGTGTGTCTGAGACTGCACTTTTTCACTGGCAGGGTATGAAGAATGGAACTGTCAACAGTAAATATAGTCAACTGGTTGAGAGCGTTAAAGCACTTGGAGATGACAAGACGGCTGATATAGCCTGGCTTGCATCGGGTTGGTCAGGTGACCTTAAAGCTCTGGTTGAATTTGACATGCTGTATGCAAGTCTGCCTGCGGAGGACAGACGGGATGTGGCATCTCTTGGAATAAGATTATATGATGTGTGCAGGAAAGAGGGCAGACTGAATCAGGATGTGCCATCTGTGGATTTCTCTTATTTGCAGCAGGCTCTCAGGGATCTGTGGGCATCAAAGTAAGATATAATTGCACAAATAAAAAAATATCTTTGTTCTTTTTGACAAAATATCCAACTTGACATGGTAAAAATCAAAAAAATCTTGACTTGTGCACAAAAAAAGCTATGATAATATCAAGGGCAACCGATTGCGCATGGAGCGTTGCGCAAATGCGGAGATATGTGCTGAACAAAAGGAGACTTGAACATGGAGACAAAAGAGTCAGGCCAGAAGATGACCATTTCTGATGTGGCTGAGGCGTTAAATATATCTAAGACTACAGTATCGAGAGCGATTTCCGGAAAGGGAAGGATCGGTGCCGAGACAAGGCGGAGAGTTCTCGAGTATATAGAGGAGCATAATTATAAGCCAAGCGTTATAGCGAAGGGGCTGGCACAGTCAAAATCCTATAATATAGGATGGGTCATGCCGAGCGACTACAGCGTGGTGGATCTGCCGTTCTTTCAGAAGTGCCTGATGGGATTGCTGGAGATGGCTGCGCCAGTGGATTATGATGTGCTTGTGTGTACAGTGTCACCGGATGATATGAGCCAGTTGGAGAGAATTGTTGAGAATCATAAGGTGGATGGGGTTGTACTTGGAAGAACTCTTGTGAATGATGCCCCGGCAGAATATCTCAAGGAAAAAAAGATACCATTTGTTGTGGTTGGAAGTATGGATGATGACAATGTTGTCCAGGTTGATCATGATCACAGAAGTGCATGCCGTGAGCTTACATCTATACTGCTTGCCAAAGGAATGACTAAGGTAGCCCTCATGGGTGGCAATAAGAATCATGTGGTAACCCTCAACAGGTATAGAGGATATCTTGATGCGATGGAGGATATGGAGGTACCGGTAGATAACAGCCTGGTATACTTTGATATAGATAATTCCGTATTATGTGAACATGCCATTGAAGAGATAATGAAGCAGAAAGCAGAATGCATACTGTGTATGGATGATGGAATATGCCAGAATGTACTTAATATACTGGATAAGAAGGGCATAAAGGTGCCAACTGATGTGAGAGTTGCGTCATTCTACAACAGCTCACTTCTGAACAATTACCAGCCTGCGATCACATCGCTCCAGTTTGATCCGCGTGAGCTTGGAATGGTGGCATGTAAACTGCTGGTGGATTTTATAGAGGGCAACGAAGTTAAGAAGAAGACACATCTGGGTTATGAACTCAGATTAAAAGAGTCAACGAAGTAATTCATAGTTATATATCCTTCCTAGAGGGGCGTCAGTGTTTGGCTGACGCCCTGTTTTTATGTGAAAAGGGCCAGAATATGCGCAATATGCGCAAAAAATGATGCGCGACGGGCATGAAAATACACCATAGAATATTGCTGTTATAGCAATATTCTATGGTGTAACAAAGAGGAAAGTAATGAAAAAACGGCCTAAATGAGTGTAATAATGGCTAGAAAAGGAAATGAAACATGAAAATCTCACATATGGGATTGCGGATGATTAACAAATATTACCATATATAGTGTGCAACGCAAACGGGTGCGCAAAATATAACGAACATGGAAACGTTTCCGAATGAAGCGGCTTGTGCAAAATGTATATTTTTTTATTTTAAAAGTTATATGAATTAGTAGTTGACAACAATAAACAGAACTGATAATATATAACCATAAAGAACAACCGATTGCGCACGGGAAACAATAAGGGCAACTAATTTTCTTATTATTTATTTAAAGAGGAGGACATAAGAATGAGAAAGAAAGTTTTATCATTAACACTTGTTGCTGCGATGATGGCAGGATGCCTTGCGGGATGTGGCAACGCAGATTCAAAGGACGAAGGAACAACAGCAGCTGCTGGCGACAGCACAACACAGGCTGCAGCATCAGATGATGCGATTCAGAACTTAATTGATGCAACAACAGGAACTGTAGATCTTTCGGTATGGGCTTCTGAGGAAGATCAGGATCTCACAACACAGGTTATTGAAGAATTCAAGAAAAAGTATTCAGATGTTGACTTCAACATCACACTCGGAGCCGAGTCAGAGTCAAAGACAAAGGATGATATCCTGGTAGACGTTGAGGCTGCTCCTGATGTATTCGCATTTGCTGATGATCAGATCAATGAGCTGGTTAAGGCTGGAGCACTTCAGCCGGTACAGGCTACATATACTTTTGATGTTGCAAACGAGAATGTAGCAGCTTCTGTTGAGGCAGCTTCTGTTGATGGAACATTATATGCATATCCAATGACAGCAGATAACGGATACTTCATGTTCTATGATTCATCAGTATTCACAGAGGATGATGTTCAGTCACTGGATGCTATGATCGAGGCAGCAAAGAAGGCAAATAAGAAGATTGCTATGAACGTATCAGATGCCTGGTATGTATACTCATTCTTCCAGGGTGCAGGTCTTGACCTTACACTTAACGATGACGGACTTACAAATACATGTACTTGGAATCAGGCAGGCGGTACAGACGTAGCTCAGGCAATTCTTGATCTCTTTAAGACTGGCGCATTTGTAGATATGGATGATCCTACACAGGCAACAGCAATCGCTGAGGGTACGATCTGTGCAGCAGTTAACGGAACATGGAGAGCGGCAGACGCTCAGGCAGCATGGGGCGAGAACTATGCAGCAGCTAAGCTTCCTACATACACAGTTGCAGGCAAGCAGGTTCAGATGGCTTCATTCTCAGGATGCAAGCTTGTAGGTGTAAACCCACATTCAAAGAACGTAGGCTGGTCAATGCTTCTTGCTGAGTATCTTACATCAGAGGATACACAGGTTACAAGATTTAAGCAGAGAGGCCTTGGTCCTTCAAACATCAACGCTTCAGAGTCAGAAGAAGTTAAGGCTGATCCAGCTATATCAGCTCTTGCAGCTCAGGCAGCATATGCAACACCACAGCGTGTAGGCGGCAACTACTGGACACCAGCTGAGACACTTGGTTCAATCCTTGCCCAGGGTAATCCGGACGGAACAGATCTTCAGAAGCTTCTCGACAATGCTGTAGAAGGAATTGAAGCACCTGTATCACAGGAGTAATCTCAATTAAGAAGTACTTTGAATAATATTTATAGGTTATAATGAGAATGCCTCATATGTCATTCGTGGCATGTGGGGCATTTTAAAAAGAGAGGAGCTTTTTCATGAAGAAAATATCAGGATTCTTTAAAGCCATAGGAAGATACTTCAAGAATTTTGGTGTTGCTTTTGCAAAAGGTGATATATGGGTTAAGCTCTCAGCGGTTATCATGGGTGCAGGTTACTTCGCAAGAAAGCAGATCGTCAATGGTTTGATCATGCTCATCGTTGAGGCTGCGTTTGTGTTGATGTGCGTAGGCTATGCGGCACCAAACCTTGCCAAATTTGGAACTCTTGGAACTGTAAAGTTTGAGCAGGTATTTGATCCACTCACCATGCAGACAACCACTAATAATTACGACAATTCTTTCCAGATCCTTCTCAATTCGGTGGTTGCGTTGTTCATCATACTTATATTCGTGCTTTTCTACATTCACAATATCAAGACAGTGTACAAGCTTCAGCAGATGAAGGAAAATGGAGAACATATAAATACATTCAAGGAAGATATGAAGTCACTCTTCAACGAGAAGTTTCACATAACACTTCTCACACTTCCGACAATTGGTGTAGTCATAATGAATATTCTGCCGATACTTATTCTTATAGCGGTGGCATTTACCAATTATGACCAGCAGCACCTTCCACCAAACTCACTGTTTACATGGGTGGGCTTCAAGAACTTCGCAAGCCTGTTCTCAAACAGCATGACAGTTACATTTGGATATTCATTCAGAAAGGTTCTTGGCTGGACACTTGTATGGGCGGTCATGGCAACATTTACCACATTCATAGGCGGTATCCTTCTTGCCAAGGCGATCAATTCCAAGACAACCAAGCTGCCAAAGATGTGGAGAACACTTTTCATCATATCAATAGCAGTTCCACAGTTCGTAACACTGCTTTTGGTTAGAAACTTCTTTGCTGATTCAGGTATTGTGAACACTATCTGCTCAAATATTGGTATCACAGACATGCTTAAGCATGCAGGACTTGTCGGTGAGCATCTTACATATATACCGTTCCTGACCGATCCTCACTGGGCAAAGGTAATGATCATTCTCATCAATATCTGGGTCGGTGTTCCATACCAGATGCTGATCGCAACAGGTGTTCTGATGAACATACCTACAGATCAGATTGAGAGTGCAAAGATTGATGGAGCAACAAATTTCCAGGTGTTCTGGAAGATCACAATGCCATATATCCTGTTCATTCAGGGCCCGGCACTTATAACAGACTTTGTAAAGAATATCAACAACTTCAACGTAATCTACCTGCTCACACAGGATGTATTCGTCACACAGAATCAGGCGCTTGCCAATTCGCATGCAAAGGAAGTTGACCTTCTTGTTACATGGTTGTTCAGACTTACAAATGAATACTACGACTACAAGATGGCATCTGTTATCGGTATCATAGTATTTATCATATGTGCAGCATTTACACTTATATCATTCTCAAGAATGATCTCAGGAGATAAAGAGGAGGAGTACCAGTAATGAAGAAAACAATAGGTTCGATCGTTAAACATATCGTATTACTTGTCCTCGCAGTTATCTGGCTGGTTCCGATCATCTGGCTGGTTGTCACCTCATTCAGCGGATATAAGGGAATCAACACAGCGCATTTCTTCCCAACTAGCTGGTCTATGGACAACTTTGTTCAGCTGCTCACAAGACCTGACTCGGTTGTGCAGTATGTGTCATGGTTCAAGAATACACTTATCATTGCAGTATTTACATGTATCATCTCTACTATATTTGTAATTATGGTCAGCTATGCGATGAGTTGTATGAGATTCAACGGCAGAAAACAGATCATGAGTGCGTCGCTGATACTCAACATGTTCCCTGGCCCACTTCTCATGATAGCAATTTACTTTATCCTGAAGATGCTGGGACTTACAAACAGCCATTTCGGTATGATCATAGTTTACTCAGCGGGATCGGGACTTGGATTCCTCATCATGAAGGGATTCATGGACACAATACCAATGTCACTTAAGGAGGCTGCCAGACTTGAGGGCGCTTCGGAGGCAAAGATATTTATGAAGGTAATTCTTCCTCTGTGTAAGCCAATAGTAGTGTATCAGGTAATCAGTTCTTTCCTTATACCTTGGGGCGATTTTGTATTCGCAAAGCTTATGCTCAACTCAGGAGTTTCGAAGGACTGGACAGTAGCTATAGGTCTTTACAATATGCTTGAAAAATCACTGGTCAACAAATACTTCTCAGTATTCTGTGCCGGCGGTATCGTGGTAGCTATCCCTATCTCAATACTGTTCGTCATCATGCAGAAGTACTATGTAGAGGGTGTAACTGGCGGTTCTGTAAAGGGTTAAGGCGGACGGTCTGAGAGAAATGAGAAAATTTATTTTGGGCAGGTGTCTGCGTACCGGATGGACCACATATGGATGGTGGTGTGGATGCCTGCTATAATTAGCCCTAAAATAGGGCAGACAGGATGAAAAATGAGGATATTGTCGCTTATTTGGGGACAATTATCTTTAGATCAAAAGGTTACAACATATACGAAATAGGAGATTTAAGATATGGAGAATACATTTATTGTAAACATTATCCATCGTCCTGAGATGGTTCCTGAGTATGCCGAGAAGGTTACAGGCCATGGTCAGGCAGAGGATATCGGAAGAAAAGCTCTCCTCACAGAGTCACTGGACATATTCAAGTTCCAGCAGGAGACAGCTCACAAGAACGGACTCAAGACTACTATTCAGATGACATATGCCAGTCTTTTCAATGAGGAGGCTGTGTCACTGGCAAAGGAGCACCACGAGAAGTACGGAGATGAGATAGCACTCTCTCTTCTTGGGCTTCCTTGCACAGAGTTCAGAGAGAAGTACAAGACCAAGGATTTCTGTATCTGGATGTTCTCAATGGAGGACAAGAAGAATATCGTTGATGACGTATTTGGAAAGTTCCATGATATATTTGGCTTCTACCCTGAATCAACTGGTTCATACTACATGGACGCAGAGCTCACAAACTACATTAAGGAGAAGTACCCATCAGTTAAGTGTGCAGTTGCAACATGCTGGGAGGAGGGTCCTAAGGCTTACCACACATGTAACAACTCATGGTACACACTGTTCGATGGCGGCCCATGGAATCCGTGGATACCTTCAAAGCAGAACACACATGCACCTGCAGCAAATGAGGCTGAGGACAGCGGAATCGTTGCCATCCCGCATCTTTCAAGAGATCTGCTGGCATGCTATGATGGAAATGGTTCTAACTTTGGTACACATCCACAGAACGTTCTCCGTGGAATGATCTATGACAGCAAGACATGGGAGTACCCATATCTGTACAACCTTATCGACCAGTATCGTCATCTGGCTAAGTTCAACAATGGATATTCATACAACATGATGTTCGTTGGACCAGGCTGGCTGAACAAGATGGGACGCTGGGAGGCTCCATACGAGCTGCTCAAGAAGAGCTACGAGGATGGAATGAAGTATTATGGCGACCTGAAGAAGGAAGGCAAATGTATCGACATGACAATGGCTGAATTTGCTGACTTCTACAGAGAGAACAAGACATACGAGGAGCCTGAGTGTGCTCTTTGGAAGGATATACTGTACGGATCAGACAAGCAGATATTCTGGTACTGCGATCCATACATGAGAGCCCAGATCAACATGGATCAGGGCGGTGCGATCGTTGACCTCAGACCATACGCTGCAAAGCTCAACTGGCCTGTAGGTATCGGAACTCCACATGTTCAGGATGCTTCATATCCATTCCTGATCCAGGAGAAGTACAGAGCAGGATATTTCACACACTATGCTGGAGAGGGTACTGTAAGAAGTGCCAAGATCAGCTACAAGGGTGAGGAGGTCGACCTCTGTCTGTGCAGAACAAAGGCAACATTCTCGCAGGAGGAAAGCACAAGAATCCTTACACTTGACCCAGTGGATATCGAGTTCTACGATCTGACAGTTAAACTTCAGACAAAGATATATTTTGAGGAGGGTTCATCCAAGATAAGACATGAAAGAACTATCCTCGAGATGAGCAACCCTGATGCAGAGGTTGAGATCAATGAGTACATGGTGGCATGCTACGGTACAACAGAGTACCCAGAGGACATGACAGGAATCACTCTCACAGCAAAGAATGCTTCAGAGAGCAAGTCACTCACATATGAGTACAGGTGCAGAGAAGAGGATCTCGCAGGCGCCGATGAGGTGTCAGCAGTTATACCTGCGATCGAGACAAAGGCTGCCATGGGAGCATCTGGCAGCGATGCAACAGGATATTTCAAAGAGGGATATGCGTTCTCGCCAATGTTCACTCTCGGGTTTACAAAGACACTTAAGGATAAGGAGGTATTTTCAACATGGCTCAGTCTGGAAAAGGCAAATTAAATTACAGATGTCCAATGTGTTTTATGAGAGATCTGGATATAGATATGTTCTATGATAAGGACAAGAAGGAATACTACTGTATCCGTTGTCAGTATGTTGGACCAGAGGAGGACGTTCTGGCAAAGAACGAGCTCATCAGAATAAAATATGGAAGAATGTATGACAGGATTACATTTGACGACTAGGTGACAGATGTCATCTTGATAGAAGGCCGCCGACAGATGAAGATGAACTGGTACATCAGGGGTATGCAGAACATTTTTCTTCGGCGGCTGTTCTTGGTTATAACAGGCAGTAAAATAAATGCAGGTGAAGGAGACAAAAATATGGCAGATTATATAAAGGGCGTGGATCTCTCCGCTGTTGCCGAGGCTGAAGAGCTGGGTGCGAAATATTATGACAATGGTGTGCAGGGAGATATATTTGACATACTTAAGAACTATGGTGTGAATTCTGTGAGACTTCGTCTGTGGAATGATCCGTACACGGAGGACGGCGTACCTTATGGTGCGGGCACAAATGACCTTGAGGTATACAAGAAACTCGCGAAGCGCGCTATGGATCATGGAATGAGCATTCTGCTTGATTATCACTACAGTGATTTCTGGGCTGACCCGGGCAAGCAGAGGGTGCCCAAGGCGTGGAGAGGCATGGATGCGGATCAGCTTGAGCAGGCTGTGTACGACTACACAAGGGAGACTCTTTTAGAGATGAAAGATGCGGGCGTTCTCCCTCAGCTTGTTCAGGTTGGAAACGAGCTTACAAACGGACTGATGTGGCCGCTTGGGCAGAAACCAGAATATGACAATATCGCGAAGTTTGTGAGCGCAGGAATAAGGGCGGTCAGATCGGTTGGCTCTGATATTCCGGTCATGATACATCTCGACAATGGTGGCAACAATCCTATGTATGTGGACTGGTTTGACCACTACATGGAAAGAGGAGAAAATTTTGATATAATTGGAATGTCGTATTATCCGTTCTGGCATGGAACCATGAAGGATCTGGAGGCAAATATGCGGGATATGGCGGATAGATATGGCAAAAAGATAGTTATTGCTGAGGTTTCCATGGGATTTACCATGGAGGACTATGCTGACTATGAGAAACTGGGGCCTGACGATAGAAAGGGCTATGCCACAAAACCTTCACTGGTGGAGAATCTTGACTACTCTATGACACCTGAGGGACAGGCGGAATTTATGAACGACATAATGAAACTGATAGATGATGTTCCTGGTGGTGATGGCTTTTATTATTGGGAGGCAGGCTGGATACCAGTACCGGGAAGCGGCTGGGCTACGGAAGGTGCTCTGTCATATATAGAGGAGTCTGGACCATGCGGAAATGAATGGGCAAATCAGGCACTTTTTGATTATGACGGACATGCTCTGCCGGCACTTAAGACTATACGTGATTACAAGCCGCTGCACAGCGACTATCCACTTAAGTGAATTATGGGGACGGAGGTGTCTGTCCCCTCCGTCCCCGTGGTTTCTGATAGTAAAGTACATATTTTTGATACATTTGGATATGTTTTGGTTGGGCGGGTCTGTGTATAATATATACAGATGCGCCCTTTTAATATATTTGGCAAATTTACAGATGGGGGACAGGACGGGTTGTTCTGATTGATCAGGAGGTAAGGTATGAAAAAAGTAGCATTGTTCATGGATGGCTGGAAGAGGTATTTCACCTACGCCTGGCCGCTGGGATTTATGCAGAAGATAAAGGAGGCCAGGGCTGATGTGAATTTGTACATATTCAACAGCAATGGCAATTGGAACAGGGACGACGGTTACAGCTATGGAGAATACAATATATATAATCTGCCGGAGCTGACAGACTTTGATGGGATCATAATATCTGTCAACAATATCAAATATCCGGAAGTCACGGCGGAACTGCTGGACAGGATAAGGAAGAGCGGAGTTCCGGCTATAAGCCTCGAGACTGCTTTTGACGGTCTGCATTTTGTGGGTATAGACAATTATGATGCCATGTATGACATGACTCGGCATATGATAGAGAAACACGGTGCGAAGAAGGTGTGGTATCTTGCCGGACCGAAGGACAACTATGAGGCTCAGGAGAGATGCCGGGCATTCAGGGACTGTATGGATGAATATGGCCTGACTGTGGATGATGAGGATGTCCTGTTTGGAGATTTTGGTTTCAATGACGGTGTGACGGGCTTTGAGGAGCTGCTCAGAGCACATGGACATACGTGTATAAAACACGAGAAGGATGGACCTGATTACGGCGGCCCTGCGGAGGTGTACGGTGAGATAACCAGTGGCAGTTTTGCGGATTCTGCTCCGAATGCCGAGGCTTCGAATAATGATGAGATGGATGATAGAAGGCTGGAAGAACGGGAGATAGTGAAGAAGATCCTTCCAGATGCAATAATCTGTGCAAATGACAACCTGGCTGTGGGTGTGTGCAACAGAGCTGAAGCACTTGGACTTTCAGTGCCAAAGGATTTTAAGGTTACAGGATTCGACAACTTTGATAAAGCAGCGTACTATACGCCGCGCATAACAACGGTGAGCAGGATCCGTGAGAAGATCGGAGCTGCGGCTGCAGAGATCATGTTGAATATATGGGCGGGAAACAATCCGGATACCAGCTCCTATATAGATTATAATTGTATATTCACGGAGAGCTGTGGCTGCGGCGCGGATGCCATGCTGAACGGCAGACAGTACCTGAAGAATTATATAATGGGAGTTGTGGAACGCGAGGAGATAGATGAGAGCACGCTGGATTTCACGCATTTGCTCAGCAAATGTGGTGATTACAGTGGTCTTTATCCCTGTGTCCAGACGGCATATTCGCAGGCAGGGTGTAAGAAATGCGTTATGGTTGTCGACAGATCCCTTGTGGAGATGGGGGGAGCCGGCCCGACTCTCTCAGCAGCATACGATGAGGATGTATTTGCTGTGAAAGGCTATCCTCAGAGAATGCAGATCGTGTACAAGCAAGGCGTAGCGGATGATGGTGACGATACATACCATAGTATGTTTCCTCTTCTGGATGATGAGGCAGGCGGCAATATATTTTTATTTGCGCCATTTCATTTTGGAGAAAAGGCAGTTGGGTTCTGCTGTGTCGAAAATGGATATTACCTCATGGATAAGTAGCTTTGGTCAACTGTAATGAGCGAAGTGAATGTAGCCATGATAAACCTGTTCAACAAATGGAGGCTAGAGCAGATCAATCAGGAGCTTACGGCGATATCCATAAAGGATCCACTTACCCAGATATATAACAGGGAAGGTATGAGACAGATCGCCGCAAAGGCATTTGACAAGGCTGCGGGTCAGGGCAGGGCACTTCTCATAATGTTTGCCGATATGGACAAGCTCAAATATATAAATGACACTTATGGTCACGAGTACGGAGACAAAGCTATAAGGAGTGCCGCAAGAGCCATAGCAGGTGGAGGCGGAATAAGCAGTATTCCGGTTCGATACGGCGGAGATGAATTCGTATCCATATCTATATATGATGAGACGGAATCTCCTGAGGAAAGAAAGACGGCGATCCTTGAGAAAGCCAGGGAGATAGCTGCACAGGAGAAGCTTCCATTTGCCTTGGAGTTTAGTATAGGTTATGTTATAACAGCCCCGGATGGTGATAAAACCCTTGAGGAGTATGTGAGGGAAGCGGATCACAGCATGTATCAGGAGAAGATACAGAGAAGGGTAAGCAGATAATAATAAAAAATTATCAAAAAATGGAGAATCAGGTTTTATGTGCTGATTCTCTATTTTCATTTAGTATGTTATAATTAACTGTCATGATCCAATTCGCCGCTCGCCAATCATGCAAGCGTGTTGGCTCACTTGCGCTCATTATATCATATCGCCTGTCGGCTCAATGAGGACATTCGCATTATGACGTCTTGCGCAAGCGCATCCGTCGCAATGCTCATTATATCA
>OHUH01000008.1_pt1 | contig 152077 bp, 137 predicted proteins | sample 1579171 | NCBI WGS metagenome assembly OHUH01 (sample SAMEA3882541, study PRJEB24775) | human gut metagenome | biome: human-associated habitat; feature: intestine environment; material: feces | place: Netherlands | collected 2009/2010 | reverse complement strand
CTTAACAAAGAGCTCTGAGATGAAAGTCTCAGGGCTTTTTTGTTGCGCTATATATGCCAAGGGGTTGCAGAACAGGGAAAAAGCTGGTATCCTCAAAGCAGGAAGGGGTGAGAATATGCGTTCGGACAGAACTCGCAAGGATACAGCAAAGCGTTATATAGCGGTACTGGCGCTTTTACTGTTCTGCAGCATCGTATTTAATGTGCAGACACATTATCAGCGCACCACGGCAATCCGGCCGGAGGACGATTATCGGGGCAGGATATCGCAGTTTCATAGTAGCGTAGATCGGGATGATGACGGCGTAGACGATCAGTTGGATATTCTGAACGGCGCACTGGCCTATGTGAGCACACATCCAAAATACAAAAGCCGCTATTATGAGACCGGTTATCCTGACGATGGTTATGGCGTTTGCACCGATGTAGTTGCATATGCGTTGAAGAATGCGGGATATGATCTACAAGAGCTTGTGGACGCAGATATCCGGGAGCAGCCACAGGATTATATGGTGGAAGAACCGGATGCAAACATAGATTTCCGACGGGTACGAAACCTGAAGGTGTTTTTTGCACACACAGCAGCTGCCCTGACCACAGATGTCTCAGAAATAGAGGAATGGCAGGGCGGCGATATTGTGATCTTTGAAAGACATATCGGCATCGTGTCCGACCGGCGAAATAAAAACGGAGTGCCTTATATCATTCACCACAATGACCCATGGCAGACAGCTTACGAACAGGACATTCTGGAAAAACGAACCGACATTGTGGGGCATTACCGGATTTCAAAATAAAAAAGCGTCCCCGCTGCACTGTGTATAACAGTGCAGCGGGGACGCATATTTTATTGGGTGGTGTACCGGTTACGATACAAGCCTCAGCTTAGCCCTTGCCTGCGCAGCCGAACAGCTCGATCTTCTCCTTGCACTTGGCCTCGATGGCCTTTGCGCCGGGAGCCAGCAGCTTGCGGGGGTCGAAGCCCTTGCCCTGCTGATCCTTGCCCTCTTCGATGTACTTACGGGTGGCCTCAGCAAACACCAGCTGGCACTCGGTGTTGATGTTGATCTTGGAAACGCCCAAGCTGATGGCCTTTGCGATCATCTCATCGGGGATGCCGGTGCCGCCGTGCAGAACCAGAGGAATGTTGTTGGTGGCCTTGTGGATGCGGTCCAGAGCCTCGAAGTCCAGACCCTTCCAGTTTGCCGGGTAGACGCCGTGAATGTTGCCGATGCCGGCAGCCAGGAAGTCGATGCCCAGAGCGGTGATCTTTGCACACTCTTCGGGATCAGCAATCTCGCCAGCGCCTACAACGCCGTCCTCAACGCCGCCGATGGAGCCGACCTCGGCCTCGATGCTCATACCATGAGCGTGTGCCAGAGCAACCAGCTCCTTGGTCTTTTCCACGTTCTCCTCGATGGAGTAGTGGCTGCCATCGAACATGATGGAGGAGAAGCCGGCCTCAACGCAGGCCTTGCAGCCCTCGTAGGTGCCGTGGTCCAGATGCAGAGCAACGGGAACAGTGATGCCCATGGAATCGACCATGGCGCTGACCATGGCGGCAACGGTCTTGAAACCGGTCATGTACTTACCAGCACCCTCGGAAACGCCCAGAATGACGGGGCTCTTCATTTCCTCGCAGGCGGTCAGGACTGCCTTGGTCCACTCCAGATTATTGATGTTGAACTGCGGCACACCGTAGTGGCCATCGCGTGCCTTGAGCAGCATTTCGGTTGCATTTACCAACATTATTCATTACCTCCAAAAATTATCGGGGTTCCGGCTCTGCCACACACCGCATTGTGCATGGTTTAACGAGCCCACATGGTTAGTATACCCCAAACTGCGCCTAAAATCAATCCGGACAGGCGCTTTTTCTTGCGCAGAGCTGCTGCGGAACGGGCACGGCACAAAGCGGCTGATGCGGCTGCGGCAGAAATACTCTGCGCTTGGCGACAAAAATCCATATACAATGCAACATCTGCCTTGCGCGGAAGCGGCGCGGGTTTTCAACAGATTTTAACATTCGTCAAAATGATGTTGGAGGAAATTGCAAAAGCGGACAATTTCTGGTTCAAAAAATTGTCATAATTCCGACTTGAATTTTACAAATTGTAAGGCTTTTGCCAGGATATGGGGGAACCTGCTGTTGAAAACCCAGTGGAAATTGTTTAATTCCACCCGAAAAACAGGCGCTGCGACTGGACTTTTACACACTTTCCACTGAGTTTTCAACTTGTGGAAAAATCATAGGCTGTTTACGGAATGTATAGACACATTTTGTGGAAAACTTTTTGCTTTGGCAAAACAGCGGAAATGCGCCGTGCTGCCCGGGCAGCGGGCAAAACATTTTTACAGCTGCCCTGTCCGGCGGGGAAGCTGCGTTTTACTGAAAAAATTTTAGGCGTCAGAAAATAAAATCCCAGCAATTTGTGGCGAAGCCGGGCGAGATATGGTATACTTTATCTTGGATTATCATAAACAAAATAAAACGTTCCGGTGCGGCGCAGCCCGCCCGGAACGGAAGGAGCATAAAAAAGATGGAAGAACGTAACCAGCCGCGCCGTCCGCGCCGCGATGCAGAGCAGCCGCAGCAGAAAAGTGAGAGCCTGATCTACGGCAAAAACCCGGTGACCGAGCTGCTCAAGAGCGGCTCCGGTGTGGACACCGTGCTCATTGCCGAGGGGATGGCCCCGGCAGTGGCGGCATACTATACGGCACTGGCCAAGGAGGCCGGAGCAACGGTCAAGCGGGTGCACCCTAACAAGCTGCGCCTGATGACCGGCACCGAGAGCCATCAGGGCGTGGCGGCCTTTGCCAGCGAGATCGAGTACGCGACCGTGGAGGATCTGTTGGCCGCAGCCAAGGCCAAGGGCGAGCCGCCCTTTCTGGTGCTGAGCGATGGCATTGAGGACCCCCACAATCTGGGCGCAGTTATGCGCAGCGCGCTGCTGTGCGGTGCCCACGGCATCGTCATCCCCAAGCGGGGTGGTGCATCCGTCACCCCCACCGTCATCAAGTCCAGCGCAGGCGCTGCCGAGCGTCTGCCGGTGGCACGCGTGGCCAATATCGGCGAAACCATCCGCCGCCTGAAGGAGCAGGGCGTGTTTGTCTACTGCGCCGACATGGACGGCGTGTCTCTGCGCAAGAATAACCTGACCGGCCCCATCGCGCTGGTACTGGGCAGCGAGGGCAGCGGGGTATCCCAGCTGGTCAAGAAGCTGTGTGACGGCGTGGTGCGGCTGGATATGGCTGCACCCGGCACCGGCGTGGACAGCTATAACGTTTCGGTGGCGGCTGGCATCATCCTGTACGAGATCCAGTCGCAGCGCGCCGTAGAAGAATAAAACAAGCGGTAAACTCCATCCAGAACAGTGGGAGGGACAAGGATGCCGAACAATACAAATGAACGCAAGGGCAAGCAGGCGGGGGAGCTCTCGGCAGAGGAGCGTTTCCGCAACTTTTTCAGCACCAGTGTGATTGATCTGCCCGAGGAGATGACCCGCCGGGACGAGCCTGCCCCGGTGGAGGAAAAGCCCAAGGCCGGGTTGCTGGGCAAGCTGTTCAGCCACGACAAGGAAGAGACGCCCGCCCCGGCACAGCCTGTGCTGGAGATCCCCACCGGCGAGATCCTGCTGGGGGCAGATGCAAAGCCGGTACAGCCGGAGCAGGAGGACATGGCGCTGGAACTGCGTACCGCAGACCCTGTTCCGGCAATGCCGATGCAGTCCGCCAGCCCAGAGCCTGCCAAGGCAGTTCCGGCAGAGCCGGTGCCTGCACCCAAGGCGGCTGCTGCCGTGCAGCCGGAGCCGGAAAAGCCCGCGCCCCAGCCGGTGCCGCAGCCTGTTGCAGCCCCCCAAAAGCAGCCTAAGGCGAAGAACGCCCCGGAGACGCTGCTGCCGCAGGAGGAACTGGAGCAGCGGGAGATGCAGCAGCTGAAGGATATGCTCAACGGCATGAGCGGTAAGGCAAAGCCTGCCCCGCAGCCCGCAAAGCCCGTACAGGTAGCGCCGCAGCCCAAGGTGCAGCCCGCGCCTGCACAGCCTGCGGCAGAGCCGGAGAAAGCCCCGGCAAAGGCTGCACAGAACGCCGCCGAAGAGTTGCCGCCGGTGGTGTTTGCCAGCGCGCCGGCAGACCCGGAAACGCTGCCAAAAAAGCCGGAGAAAAAGTCTATTTTCCAGATGTTCGGCACGGCAGAGGACGAAAAGCCCGCTGCCCGCAAGCCGGAAAAAGAGGATACTATGAGCCTGCCCCTGCTCCCGCTGGAGCAGGACGGCACCCCCGCAGCGGAGACTGCCGCCTCTGTATCCGCACCGGCAGCTGCCGCGACCCCGGCACAGCCGGAGACCGCACCGGAAGCGCAAGCGGCTGCTCCTGCCGAGGAAACTGTGCCGGAATCCACCACCGACAAGCTGCACCACATGGCCGCAGAGCTGACTTTGCGGTGTGTGCTGGCGGGCATTCTGGCCGTGGTGCTGCTGCACCTTGGGCTGACGGCAGAGCGTCTGCTGCCGCCGCTTTCGGTGCTGGACCCGGACGCTGCCCCGGCGGCGTTCTATGCCGCCAATCTGCTGCTGTTTGCCGCCAGCCTGTTTGTGGGCTACCCGGTGCTGCGGGACGGTCTGACCGGTTTGCGCGGCCGTCCCAGTGCGGACACCATGCCCGCGCTGGCTGCTGTGGCAGCGCTGCTGCAGGCGGTGGTGGCCATGCTGAATGCCAACGCCTACCGCAGCACCGAGGGCATCGGTCTGCTGACCGGTATGGCGGCGCTGGGGTTGTTTCTGGCGCTGGTGGGCAGCCGGGTGATGCTGGCTGCCGTGCAGGGCGGCTACGCGCTGGCAGCAGAGGGCGGCGAACTGCGGGGCGCTTACCGCACCCGCGATAAGGACCTCATCCGCGCCCTCGCCCGGGATCTGGAGCAGAAGGACCCGTGGGTGCTGCTGAGCCGCCCGGTACAGACCGCCAGCAATGACTTTGTGGAGCAGAGCCTCAGCGAGCGCGCCAGCGAGCGCCGCGCCCGGAAGGTGGCCTGTATCCTGCTGGCGGCGGCAGTGCTCAGCTGCGTAGCCTTCCTGCTGTTTGGCGGCGGGATCAACTGCGCCGTGGCTGCGGCGGCTGCCGTGCTGTGCATGGGCGCACCCCTTTCCTCGGTGCTGGTGCCCGGTCTGGCGGCGCTGCGTCTGCAAAGAGCTGCTGCCGCTGTGGGCGCTGTGGTGCCCGGCTGGGCGGCCATTGAGGAGCTGGGCGGCATCGACACCATTGAGCTGGACGCCGACGACCTGTTTACCGCCGACAGCGTAACGCTGGAGGATATCCGCATCTTCAAGGGCGGCCGCATCGACCGCGCTATCCTGTATGCAGCCAGTGTGCTGAACGAGAGCTGCGACACCCTGCGCGGGCTGTTCAGCCAGATCATCGAGGACCGCATCGATATCCTGTTCCCGGTCAAGGATCTGGAGCAGCACACCGGGCTGGGCTTCTCGGCATGGTGCGACAATAACCGCATCCTCATCGGCACCCGCCGCTACATGGAGCAGGAGGGTGTGACCCTGCCGGAGCAGGATTACGAGGACGGCCACTCCAAAAACGGCGAGCTGCAAATTTTGTATCTGGCGGTGTCCGGCAACCTGCACGCCATGTTCGTGCTGCGCTATGTGGGCGGCCGCAATGTGGCACGCAGCCTTGCCTCCCTGCAAAGGGAGAACATCCGTCTGCTGGTCACCAGCAAAGATCCCAGCCTGACAGCACGGCACATCACTGAGGCCTACCATCTGCCGGAGGGCATGGTCACCGTGCTGGACGGCGACCAGTGTCAGGCCATTGAAGCAGCCGAGGCTGCCCCGGAAAAGCCCGACTGCTGCCTGTACCACCACCGGGGCTTTGCCAGCTTGACCGGCGGCTTGCAGGCCGCAGATCAGGCACAGAATGCCGAGACCAGCGCTACTACGGTGCAGCTGGTGTCGGTGTGCTTCTCGGTGTTCATTGCGGTGCTGCTGACCTATGCGGGCAGCATCTGGCAGCTTTCCATCGCCACAGTGCTAATGTATCAGGCCGCATGGAGCGCCCTGAGCATCGCCGTCTGCGCCCTGAAGCAGCATAGCTGAAAGCTTTCGCATATTACAAAACGGGCTGTTGCACAGAACTTTGTGCAGCAGCCCGTTTTTGTGATCTTATTTTATTTTCTTGCGCTTTTCGTAGTCGTTCAGAGCGGTCAGCGCTTCGCCGGAAAGGGGAACGAGCGCCAGCATATTGAAGATGGTCATCAGCCCGATGCCCACATCGCCCAGATCCCACACCACGGTGTAGGCCTGTGTACCGCCCACCAGCAGCATGGCCAGCGCCAGCAGCTTGTAGGCGGTCTGGCTCCACCAGTTGTCGCCGCACAGGTAGGCCACATTGCCCCGGGCGTAGTACAGCACCCCCAAAAAGGTGGAAAAGCTGAACAGTGCTAAGATCACCGCAATGAACACGATGCCAAAGCTGCCCAGATGGTACTGCATGGCGGTCTGTAAAAGGTTCATGCCGGTCAGCCCGGCGGTGATCTCCTGCGGCACCAGCAGCATCAGAAAAGCAGTGCAGCTGCAGATGACCACGGTATCGATCAATACGCCCAGCGCCTGTACAAGACCCATCTTTACCGGGTCGTCGCACTCCGCAGCGGCAGCGGCGCAGGGGGCAGAGCCGCTGCCCGCCTCGTTGGAGAACAGCCCGCGCTTGACACCGTTCATCAGCACCGCGCCAAAGCCGCCTGCGGCCACCTGACGCAGGCCGAAGGCCTCGGCAAAGATGCGTGCCAGCACGGCGGGCAGCTGCCGGAGATTCAGCACCACGATGCCCACCGTGATGACAAAGTAGCACACCGCCATGACCGGCACGATGAAGTCAAGGCTTTTCACGGTGGCATTCTTGCGCAGCACGATCAACGCTGCCAGCAGGGTAAGCACCACGGTGGTGGCCAGCGGCGGGACCTGAAAGGCGTTTTCAAAGGCAGAGCTGACCGAGTTGGAGATGACTTGGCTGATACCGCACCAGCAGATCAGACCGGACACTGCAAACAGCGCTGCACACACAGAGCGCTTGAGCTTTTTGCCCCGTTTGCGCTCGGCCAGCACATGGAGATAGTAGGCCGGGCCGCCGCGCCAGCCGCCGTACAGCGGGTCCGGCACGCGGTATTTCTGCGCCAGAGTGGACTCCACAAAGGAGGTGGAAGCACCCAGCAGCGCAGTGACCCACATCCAGAACACCGCGCCTGCGCCGCCCGCTGAAACAGCGGCCACCACGCCCACAAGATTGCCCATGCCCACCCGGGTGGCGGTGGAGATGACCAGCGTCTGGAAGGAGGAAAGCCCGCCCGCAGCCTGCTTTTTTTCGCACACTGCGCCGATCATATCCCGGAATAGCCGCACCGGCAGCAGTCGGGTGCGCAGGGTAAAGCCGATACCGGCTGCAAACAACAGCACTACCATAAAGGAGATGCCAATGCCGCCCGCCACCGGCAGGGTGAATAAATCGCCCCACAGCAGGCGGTAAAACGCTTCAATCAGATCAACTATCAAGAAAACAGCCTCCTGTACTTTTGAGTAATAAAGTTGCTACTTCATTATAGTACAGCACAGAAGAATTGTAAAATCTAAAAAATTGATAGAATAGATTGACCAAACTGAACGCAGTGCAGCAAATGCAAAATAATAATTCCACTGAATATGCCGCAGCTCGGCAGCGGAGGGCATTTTAAATCGTCCCACAAAAAAAGGACTGCCGCACGGTTTGTGCAGCAGTCCCGGAGGAAGAAGCGCCTTTCAGCGCGGGGAAAGCTTACAGGATATCGATGTATTCACCGGCCAGCGCCTTGTTCATGCTGCGCACGGCGCAGAACTTGCCGCACATGCTGCAGGTGTCGCTGTGGTCGTCCTCGGGCAGGCGGGCGTCGCGGATGGCCTTGGCGGTCTCGGGGTCCAGCGCGCAGGCGAACTGTGCATCCCAGTCCAGTACGCGGCGGGCATCGCCCATCTTGTCGTCAATGTCCCGGGCGTGGGGGATGCCCTTGGCGATGTCGGCGGCGTGAGCGGCGATCTTGGAGGCCACGATGCCCTGCTTTACGTCATCTACGTTGGGCAGAGCCAGATGCTCGGCGGGGGTCACATAGCACAGGAAGGCTGCACCGCTGGCGGCTGCCACTGCGCCGCCAATGGCAGCGGTGATGTGGTCGTAGCCGGGGGCGATATCGGTGACCAGAGGTCCCAGCACATAGAAGGGGGCGCCCATGCAGATGCTCTTCTGCACCTCCATGTTGGCAGCGACCTGATTCAGGGGCACATGGCCGGGGCCTTCCACCATCACCTGCACGTTGTGTGCCCATGCGCGCTTGGTCAGCTCGCCCAGACGCACCAGTTCTTCAATCTGGCACACGTCGGTGGCGTCAGCCAGACAGCCGGGACGGCAGGCATCGCCCAGAGAGATGGTCACATCGTGCTCGGCGCAGATCTCGCAGATCTCGTCAAAGTGCTCGTAGAAGGGGTTCTCGTTGCCGGTCATGCTCATCCACGCAAACACCAGAGAGCCGCCGCGGCTCACGATGTTCATCTTGCGCTTGTGCTTGCGGATCTGCTCGATGGTCTTGCGGGTGATACCGCAGTGCAGAGTAACAAAGTCCACGCCGTCCTCTGCGTGCAGGCGTACCACATCGATGAAGTCCTGTGCAGTCAGTTCTGCCAGATCCCGCTGGTAGTGGATGACCGAATCATACACCGGCACAGTGCCGATCATCACCGGGCACTCGTGGGTCAGCTTCTGGCGGAAGGGCTGGGTGTTGCCGTGGCTGGACAGATCCATAATGGCTTCTGCGCCCATGTTCACGGCGCTCATCACCTTCTGCATCTCAATGTTGTAGTCCTTGCAGTCGCGGGAGACGCCAAGGTTCACGTTAATCTTGGTGCGCAGCATGGAGCCCACGCCCTCGGGGTTCAGGCACTTGTGGTGCTTGTTGGCGGGGATGGCTACCTTGCCCTCAGCGACCCACTGGCGGATCTCCTCGGTGGTGCGGTATTCCTTTTTGGCTACGATCTCCATCTCCGGGGTAACGATGCCCTTGCGGGCGGCATCCATCTGGGTGGTATAAGTCTGCATACGCTATGTTCCTCCAAATGACAGTTTATCTCTGAACAGCAGGGTGCTGGTCATGCATTGATGCGGGGAAGCCTGTGTGCCGGGAGCTTTCTCCTCGGACACGAGTACGGGTTGCGGCACCCAGCGGATGCTTCGTGCATTGAGCAGCACTCGCATCCTGCTGGCCGCTGCCCCAACAGCAACTTCCTGTTTCCGCCACTGGCGGCGGTCGTTGCTGTTGCAGGCCATTCCATCGCCCGCCCTACTGCCTGCGGCAGCAGGGTCCCACCCCAGCGGACGGTCCTCGGAGAAACTCCCGACCCGCAGGCAAGGGTGGCAGACAGGTAGCCGTCATTCAGAAAAAACAGTACGCTCTGGATGCCGGCACCTGCGCAAAATACGCTTTTCATGTTGGTTTTCTCCATGAATTTTGTAACGCGGCCCAAGGTGGTGCCCCCGGTTTGCCGCGGGATGATAGCTTACTTTATGATCTGCTCCGAAAGGGCGCGCAGTTCGCGGCACTCGGCCTCGATGTCCTTTGCGGCAAAGATGGCGCTTACCAACGCCACACCGTCCACGCCGGTGCCCTTGAGTTGCAGAATGTTCTCCTTGTGGATGCCGCCGATGGCCACCACCGGCACATCCACGGCGTTGCAGATGTCCAGCAGAGTCTGCCGGGGCATCTCGCTCACGTCCGTCTTGGTGTGGGTGGCGAACACCGCGCCAACGCCAAGGTAGTCTGCGCCGTGCGCCACAGCGTCCAGCGCTTCCTGTACCGTGTGAGCGGATACGCCGATCATCACGCCCTCGCCCACGCGCTGGCGCACCTGTGCGGCGGCCATATCGTCCTGCCCCACATGGATGCCCTCGGCGTGGCACTGCAGTGCCACTTCCACGTTATCGTTGATGAACAGCGGCACACCGTACTGCTGGCACAGGGCGTGGATCTGAATGGCCTCCTGCAAAAAATCGGCGTCGCCCAGCTGCTTTTCCCGCAGTTGCACGCAGGTGGCACCGCCCTTCAGGGCACATTCCACCTGCTGATACAAAGTCTGCTCGCCCACCCATGCGCGGTCGGTCACCGCGTACAGGAGCATGGTGTGTTTATCGCACTTCATAGTTTGCGCCTTTCTCCAGCTGTTCGGGGGTCATGTTGTAAATGGCATCAATGATGTAATTGCGGTAGGTGGCGTTGCCATCCTGCAGGGTGAGCCGCTGGTGGGCAACTTCGCCCGCCAGACCCATGGCGCACACCGCCGCAGCGGCAGCTTCCAGCGGGTGGTTGGGGTTGGCGGTGACAAAGGCCGCCGTCAGGGCAGAAAGCTGACAGCCCGTGCCGGTGATGCTGCTCATCATGGCGTTGCCGTTGCGGATGCAGTAGGCTTTTTGTGCATCGGCCACGATGTCAATGGCGCCGGTAATGGCTACCACCGCGCCGGTGCGGGCGGCAAAAGCCTTTGCAAAGGCCACGGCGCTGTCCAGATTCTCCTCGGTCACCTTGTCGGCTACGTCTGCATCCACGCCCTTGGTGGTGCCCGCGCCGGAGGCAAGAGTCTTGATCTCTGAGATGTTGCCCCGGATCACTGTGAACTGCACCTCCCGCAGCAGGCGGAAGGCGGTATCGGTGCGCAGATGGGAAGCGCCGGCACCCACCGGGTCCAGCACCACCGGATGCCCCAGCTGATTGGCCTTTTTGCCCGCCAGCAGCATACTGGTGACGGTGCGGCTGTTCAGTGTACCGATGTTGATGTTCAGCCCGCCGCAGATGGTGGTGATCTCCTCCACCTCGGCGGCATCATCGGCCATGATGGGGGAGGCACCGCAGGCCAGCACCATGTTGGCGCAGTCGTTCACGGTGACGTAGTTGGTGATGTTGTGGATCAGCGGGCGGCGGCTGCGCAGGTTTTCAAAGGCGGTTTTGAGCATTCCCGGCACCTCCGCTCAGGAAAGGCTGTTCTGCATGGAGCGCAGAGCGCCGGAGCGCTGCAGGCTGAACACCACAGCACCGGCGATCACCGCACCCACGGCGGTGGAGATGAGGAAGGGCACGATGTAGGCGTAGAAGGCGATATCCGCAGCACTCTTGCCCATCAGGAAGATGGCCACGGGCCATGCGCACAGGCCGCCCAGAATGCTGGTGCCGAACACCTCACCCACCACGGTGGCGATCAGGTTTTTGGTCTTGTGGTATGCAAGGCCGCACAGCAGCGCACCGAACATACTGCCCGGGAAAGCCATCAGGCTGCCAAGACCAAGCAGGTTGCGCAGCAGGGAAGCCACAAAGGCCACGCCTACACCCCACCACGGCCCCAGCAGAACGGCGCACAGCACGTTGACCATGTGCTGCACCGGGGCGCACTTGCTGCCGAACATGGGAAAGCTGAACACGCTGCCCACCACGCACAGGGCACAGAACATACCGGCGAGGGCAAGCTTTTTGACAGAAAGATTCTTCATGATAAATTAGCTCCTTTTCAACCATCTGCGGCAGCGCAGGATGAATACCGGCGCTCCCGCAACAAAACAGCCCGTGCCCGCCGCAAGGCGGGAACAGGTACGGAAGGTGCGGTCGAAGCTTACTGGCTTCCTCTCACGCCGGAACACGGCTTCCCATCGCTGCATTCATCCAAGGCTCAGGGCGCTCCCCCTCAGCCGGCTGCGGAACCTCCGCAGAGGTACAAAAAAACAGGAGGAACCCGGCGCGGCTCCTCCTGCAAAAAATCATAAAGGGTATGACTTCCTACGGCGGCATTATCCGCATCAGGTAAAAGGGTCGAAGCTTGCTATACTTCCTCTCAGCCCGCTGCACGAGCTCCCCTGTGTTTGATTGTGACTGTATTCTACACCTCTTTCCCCAAAAATGCAAGAGGGGAGATAGAAACCAAAGCCGCCGTGCAGGGGTCTGCGCAGCGGCTTTGGTCACAGAAAGGAGAATAATATGAAAAAGCAGAAAAAGTCGGGTTAACCCATGGTCACCTGCACCGTTACCTCAGTCCCGGCGGCAGCCAGCGGCAGAACGTTGCCGGAGATGGCCTTACCGTCCACAGTAACGGCCTTGATGCCGTGCTGCACCCCGGCGGCGTTATCCACTGTAATGTGGTACACCGCACCGCGGAAGCGGCGGGTCACGATAAAGCCGGACAGGGTGTGAGGAATGCAGGGGTCTACCTTCAGGCCGTCCAAGGTGGGCTGGATACCCAGAATGTACTGGCTGATGTTGAAGAAGGTCCATGCCGCTGTGCCGGTCAGCCAGCTGTTTTTGGCTTCACCAAAGGTGGGGGCGTCCTTACCGGCTACCATCTGACTGTAAACGTAGGGCTCGGTGCGATGAATCTCGGAAATGTCCTCGATGTAGGCGGGGCAGGTCTTGCGGTACACCGCAAAGGCGCGGTCACCGTGGCCAAGCGTTGCCTCGGCGCAGCTGATCCACGGGTTGTTGTGGCAGAAGATACCGGCGTTCTCCTTGTATCCCGGAGGATAGCTGGAGATCTCGCCCAGATTCAGCTGGTAGCTGGTATAGGCGGGCTGCAGCAGCACCACACCGTATTTGGTGTCCAGCCGCTCCTCCACACTGGCAAGCGCCTGCGCGGCCTGTCCGCTCTCCTTGCCGATGCCGGCCATGACACACATACCCTGCGGCTCAATAAAGATCTGACCCTCGGTGCACTCCTTGCTGCCGACGGGCTTGCCGAAAGCATCGTAGGCACGGCGGAACCATGCGCCGTCCCAACCGGCGGTCAGGGTGGCCTGCTCCACGGCATCAATGTGCTTGCGGGCGGCAGCGGCCTCCTCGGTCAGATTCAGATGGTCGCACAGCTGGGCGTATTCGTGGCCGTACTTGACGAACATACCGGCAATGAAAACGCTTTCGGCCACAGGACCCTCGCTGGGGCCGGTGATCTGGAAGCTCTCACCCGGGTGCTCGGAGAAGCAGTTCAGGTTCAGGCAGTCATTCCAGTCGGCGCGGCCGATGAGCGGCAGACCGTGGGGGCCCAGATGGGTGCAGGTAAAGTTGAAGCTGCGGCGCAGGTGCTCCATCAGGGTCTGCGCCTTGGTGGCGTCGTTATCAAAGGGCACCTGTTCTTCCAGAATAGACCAGTCGCCGGTCTCCCGCAGGTAGGCGGCGGTACCGGCAATGAGCCACAGCGGGTCATCGTTGAAGCCGGTGCCGATATCCCGGTTGCCCTTTTTGGTCAGGGGCTGATACTGGTGGTAGGCGCTGCCATCCTCAAACTGGGTGGCGGCGATATCCAGAATGCGCTCCCGGGCGCGGGAGGGGATGATGTGCACAAAGCCCAGCAGATCCTGACAGCTGTCCCGGAAGCCCATGCCGCGTCCGGTGCCGCTTTCGTAGTAGCTGGCGGAGCGGCTCATGTTAAAGGTGACCATGCACTGGTACTGGTGCCAGATGTTGACCATGCGGTTCAGCTTTTCCTCGCCGGATTCCAGATGGTAGGTGGACAGCAGCTGCTCCCAGTGGGTGCGCAGGGCGGCGCGGGCGGCATCGACCTGTGCATCGGTGGCGTAGCGCTCCATCATGGCGTGGGCGCGGGTCTTGTTGATGACGCCCGGGGCAATGAACTTCTCCTGCTGCGGGTTCTCGATGTAGCCCAGACCGAACAGGATGCTGTGGCTCTCGCCGGGGGCGAGGGTCAGGTGGATGTGCAACGCACCCACTGGTGCCCAGCCGTGGGCAATGCTGCCGGAGCAGTGCCCGGCGCGGACGGACTGCGGGTCTGCCGGGCCGCCGTACACGCCGCAAAAGGCATCCCGGGTGGTGTCAAAGCTGTCTACCGGGCAGTTTGCCCAGAACACGGCGTAGTGGTTGCGGCGCTCGCGGTACTCGGTCTTGTGGTAGATCACGCTGCCCTCTACCTCTACCTCACCGGTGGAGTAGTTGCGCTGGAAGTTGGAGCTGTCGTCCACGGCATCCCACAGGCAGAACTCCACATAGCTGAACAGATCCAGCTCCTTGACAACGGTGCTGCCGTTGCACACTGTCACCCGGTCCAGCTCACAGGCATCCCCCTTGGGGACGAACAGCTCCTGCCGGGCGGTCACACCGTCCTTTTTGCCCTCCAGAATGGTGTAGCCCAGACCGTGGCGGCAGCTGTAACTGTCCAGCGGGGTCTTGGTGGGCTGCCAGCCCGGGTTCCATACGGTTTCGCCATCCTTGATGTAGATCCGGTGGCCGTCCATGTCCAGCGGGGAATTGTTGTAGCGGTAGCGGGTCAGGCGGCGCATCCGGGCGTCCCGGTAAAAGCTGTAACCGCCCGCTGTGTTGGAGACCAGACTGAAGAAGTCCTCGCTGCCAAGGTAGTTGATCCAGGGCAGGGGCGTCTGCGGGGTGGTGATGACGTATTCCTTATTCTGGTCATCAAAATATCCGAACTTCATAATGCTTCCTCCTTAAAACTGCGCCTTGTCGGGCGGGCAGTGTGTCGATGAACGAAAACGATTAAGACACCGCGAAAGAAGCAATCTCATCACGCTAAGCATACCGTATCCCACCGAAAAATGCAAGAGCTTTTTGCAAAAATCTCAACGGAAATTTTAAAATAATCTGCGAAGCCCCGGCAGTTTTCTGGGACTTTCGGCACGGCGTACACCGGCGAAAGGGCGAACGAAAGACCCGAAACCCCATTTTAAAAGTAATATATACATACGGCCTCCGGCACCGAAAACCATAACGAAACTGCAACGAAAATTTTTTCGTTTTAATCGAAATGTAACGAAAGTGAATCGAGATGCACAATTCTTACAGGCCGTATTGGAACAAAATGCCAAAAGTGATGCAGCTGAGCTAAAACTTTTGCGTTTCCGCTTGATTTTTGGTACAGAATGCGATATATTGAGGTTGCGAAAACGATTAAGGAACTCGCGAGAAACATCCCGCTGCTCCTATCCTCGGAAGGAGGCTAAAAGATGCCGTCCCTGAAGGATCTGGCGAAAGAATGCGGCGTATCCGTCGCAACCGTCAGCAAGGCTTTAAACGACCAGCCGGATATCGCACCGGCCACGCGGGAGCGCATCCGTGCAGCGGCCCGCCGCATGGGGTACCTGCCCAACGCAGCGGCCCGGGCGCTGAAAACCAACCGCACTTACAATCTTGGCGTTCTGTTCGTAGATGAAAAACAGAGCGGCCTGACCCACGAGTACTTCTCCGCAGTGCTGGACAGCTTCAAGGTAGAAGCGGAAAAGCGCGGCTACGATATCACCTTCATCAACCACAACATCAGCGGCAAGTCCATGAGCTATCTGGAACATTGCCACTACCGGGGTGTGGACGGCGTGGTGATCGCCTGTGTGAACTTTTACGATCCGCAGGTGGTGGAACTGGTCAACGGCGATGTGCCGGTGGTGACCATCGACCATGTGTTCAACAACCGGATGGCGATCCTTTCAGACAACGTGGTGGGCACAAAGGCTCTGGTACAGCAGGCATGGGCCTGCGGACACCGGCGCATCGCCTTCATCCACGGCGAAAAGACCGCCGTTACCGAGAACCGCTTGGCAGGCTTCTATCAAGCCTGCGAGGAGCTGGGGCTGAAGGTGCCGGAGGAGTACGTCCGCTGCGGTGTGTACCACGATGTGGACCGCTGCGCAGAGGAGACCCGGGCGCTGCTGGCACTGCCGCAGCGGCCCACCTGCATCATCTTCCCGGATGACTTTTCCGCACTGGGCGGCTACAACGCCCTGAGCGAGGCAGGCCTGAGCATCCCGGAGGATATCTCGGTGATGGGGTACGATGGCATCTATCTCTCCCGGGTGGTCAAACCCTCGCTGGTGACCTACCAGCAGAACACCAAATCCCTTGGCAGGCTGGCAGCGGATAAGCTGATCGAACTGATCGAGCATCCGCGTGTGACCCTGCCGGAGCAGATCCGGGTGTCCGGCAAACTGCTGGACGGCGGCTCCGTCCGTATCCTTTAACAAAGACCCATAACTCCCGGCGCGGAGTTTTTGAGAATGAATTTTTTAATGGAAAACCATGAAGGAGGTTTACCCTTATGAAAAAGATCTCTCGTCGTAATTTCCTGCTCGCTTCCGGTGTCGTGACTGTTGGTGCTGCTCTGGCAGCCTGCGGCGGCAGTTCTTCCAGCAGCACTGCTGCTTCCTCTGCGGCTCCTGCATCCTCTGCAGCTGCTTCTGCTCCGGCTGCTGCCGAGGGCAAGGTGCTGAACATCTGGTGCTGGAATGATGAGTTCCAGAGCCGCTTCAACGACTACTATCCCGAGGTCAAGGAGATCGCAGCCGACAAGTCCACTACCACCCTGAAGGACGGCACCACCGTGAAGTGGACCATCAACGCCAACGAGAACAACAACTACCAGAACAAGCTGGACGAGGCTCTGCTGAATCAGGACTCCGCTGCCGATGACGACAAGATCGACATCTTCCTGATCGAGGCTGACTACGCTCTGAAGTATGTGGATTCCGACTACGTTCTGGATGTCAAGAAGGATATCGGCCTGACCGATTCCGATCTGGCTGGTCAGTACCAGTACACCAAGGACATCGTTTCTGTGGACGGCAGCCAGCGCGGCACCACCTGGCAGGCTACCCCGGGTCTGTTCGCATACCGCCGCAGCATTGCCAAGGAGGTGCTGGGCACCGATGACCCCGCTGAAGTGCAGACCTACCTGTCCGACTGGGATAAGTTCAACGATGTAGCTGCCAAGGCTGCTGCCAAGGGCTACAAGATGCTGTCCGGCTTCGACGATGCATACCGCACCTTCTCCAACAACGTCTCCGCACCTTGGGTCACCGGCACCACCGTTACCGTGGACGAGAACCTGATGAAGTGGGTGGATCAGACCAAGGAGTACACCGACAAGGGCTACAACAACAAGTCCAGCCTGTGGGACAGCCAGTGGGCTTCCGATCAGGGCCCCACCGGTAAGGTGTTCGGCTTCTTCTACTCCACTTGGGGCATCAACTTCACCCTGCTGGGCAACTCTCTGGCAACTCCTACCGCTGAGGGCGGCAAGGAAGAGGTTGGCAACGGCATCTACGGCGACTACGCTGTGTGCGAAGGCCCTCAGCCCTACTACTGGGGCGGCACCTGGATCTGCGGCGCAGCTGGCAGCGACAACCTTGAGACCATCAAGGACGTTATGCTGAAGCTGACCTGCGATGAAGCCATCATGAAGCAGATCACCATGGATACGCAGGATTACACCAACAACGAGAAGGCCATGAACGAGATCGCCAACAGCGATTACAAGTCCGACTTCCTCGGCGGCCAGAACCACATCGCTCTGTTTGCAGAGGCTGCAACCAAGATCGATATGTCCAACGCAGGCCCGTACGATCAGGGCCTGAACGAGAGCTTCCAGAACGCTTTCAAGGATTACTTCACCGGCAACGTGCAGGAGGATGCCGCCAAGGCAAACTTCGAGACCGCCATCAAGGAGAAGTACCCCGAGCTGACCGACGTGGTATGGCCCGCATAAGCGGTTTTACTCCGAACTGAAAATTGAAGCAAAGGGGCGGGCGGCGTATCTCGCCCGCCCCTTTGGTTTTGCTGTGACCCGGCAGGAGGGAGATCTCATGGGAGAAAAAACAAAGAAGAAAGGGTCGATCAGCTACGCGAAATGGGGCTATATCTTCATTGCACCGTTCTTTATCATCTTCGCGGTATTCCAGCTGATCCCTCTGGCATCCACCATCTATTACAGCTTTTTTGAGTATTACCGCAGCGGTCTGAAGATCATCGGACCCAACTTTGTGGGTCTGAAAAACTACATCACCCTGTTCGCGACCGATCTGCCCAAGTATTTCAGCAACACGCTGATCCTCTGGATCATCGGTTTCGTCCCGCAGATCATCGTCTCGCTGCTGCTGGCGGCATGGTTCACCGACCTGCGACTGAAGCTGAAGGGACAGACCTTCTTCAAGACGGTCATCTACATGCCCAACCTGATCATGGCCTCGGCCTTCGCAATGCTGTTCTTCGCCCTGTTCTCGGATAACGGCCCGGTGAACGCAGTGCTACTGAGCATGGGCTGGATCAAGACCCCCATCAGCTTTCTGAATACCGTGTGGGGCAACCGTGGCCTTGTGGGCCTGATGAACTTCCTGATGTGGTTCGGCAACACCACCATCATGCTGATGGCAGCCATTATGGGCGTGGATCCCACCCTGTACGAGGCCGCAGAGCTGGACGGCTGCACCCCGAACCAGATGTTCTGGAAGATCACCCTGCCCCTGATCCGCCCCATTCTGGTCTATGTAATGATCACCTCCATGATCGGCGGCTTGCAGATGTTCGATGTGCCGCAGATTTTGACCAACGGCAAGGGCGGCCCCGACCGCACCTCCACCACCATGATCATGTACCTGAACAACCACCTGTTCAGCAAGAACTACGGCATGGCCGGTGCAGTATCTGTGGTGCTGTTCCTTGTGTGTGCAGTGCTGTGCGTCGTCGTGTACTTCTCGCTGACCAAGGAAGATGACGGCCTGACCAAGGCTCAGCGCAAGGAACTGAAGGCAGCCAAAAAGGCTGCTGCCAAAGGAGGGAAATAAGTATGGCACATACGCCTAAAAACCAGTCCGAAAAGGCGATCTTGACCGCCCGCCGTGCGTGGTGCTATCTGGTGCTGGTGCTGATCAGCTTTCTGTGCCTGTTCTTCTTCTATGTGCTGATCATCAACTCCACCCGCACCCACTTCGAGATCCAGAAGGGCTTCTCGCTGATGCCGGGCAAGTCCATCATCACAAACTTCCGCAACGTGCTTACGGACGCCAATATCCCTGTGATGAGCGGCATCCGTAACAGCCTGCTGGTGTCTGCCTGCTCGGCAGCGCTCAGCGTCTACTTTTCGGCACTGACGGCCTACGGCATCTACGCCTATAACTTCAAATTCAAAAAGGCTGCCTTTGCCCTGATCCTGCTCATCATGACCATGCCCACACAGGTGTCCGCACTGGGCTTTCTGCAGTTGATCTCCAAGATGGGCCTGAAAAACAGCTTCATCCCCCTGATCGTTCCCAGCATTGCGGCACCCACCGTGTTCTTCTTCATGAAGCAGTATCTGGACGCATCCCTTCCCATGGAGATCGTGGAAGCCGCCCGCATTGACGGTGCAGGCGAGTTCTATACCTTTAATAAGATCGTACTGCCCATCATGAAGCCGGCTCTGGCTGTACAGGCCATCTTCTCCTTCGTGGCCAGCTGGAACAACTACTTCATTCCGGCTCTGGTGTTGGACACTGCCGACAAAAAGACCCTGCCGATCCTGATCGCCCAGCTGCGCAGCGCGGACTTCCTGAAGTTCGATATGGGCAAGGTGTACATGATGGTGGCTATCGCCATTCTGCCGGTCATCGTCGTCTACCTGCTGCTGTCCAAGTTCATCGTCCGCGGCGTTGCGCTTGGCGGCGTTAAAGGCTAAAATTGCGACATCTCTGTTACAGCATAGCAAAGCCCCCGGGGGACACACCCTCGGGGGCTTTGTGCGTGGTAAAAAAACTTAAATCAAGATCCCATCGCAATGGTCGATCTCGTGCTGGATGATCTGCGCCGTCCAGCCGGTAAAGGTCTTGATGCGCGGTTTGCCGTCCATAGTCTGATACTGCACCTTGATGCTCTGCCAGCGCTTTGTTTTTCGCACGCCTTCCAGCGAAAGACAGCCCTCCTCGGCTTCGTACTGGCCGGATTTTTTCAGGATGACCGGGTTGAACAGCACCAGATACCCGTCCTCAGCTTCCACTGCAATGATGCGCTTGAGCACGCCGATCATGTTGGCAGCCATGCCTACACAGCCATCGGCGTGGGCGGTCAGGGTCTCCAGTAAGTCCCGCGCGACAGGGGCATCCTCCGGGGTGGCAGGGGCGGACTTCTGCGCCAGAAACAGCGGGTCGTGCATGATAGGCTGGATCATAGTAATATCTCCTTTATTCTTCAGTGCAGCTTAAAAAGATGCCTGCCAGCAGCCCGATGACCGCCGGGAGCACCCAGCCAAAGCCCAACGCCGCCAGCGGCAGGGCGTTGGCAAGAGCAGAAAGCGGGCCAAGCGGCAGCGCGGCGGCAATGCTCTGCACGGCAGTGCAGCCGATGCACAGCGGATAGACCCGGCGGCGCTGTTCCAATCCGGGCACGGAGGAAAGCGTAATCAGCACAATGGCTACCGGGTACAGGGCGTTGAGCACCGGGACGGATAACCGTAGGATATCTGCCAGCCCCAGATTTGCGATCAGCATACTGGCAGCGGCAAAAAAGGCGGCAAGAGCAGGGTAGGGGATGCGGGGAAGCAGGGTGTGGAAATACTCCCCCACACAAGCGATCAGCCCTACACAGGTGTTGAAGCAGGCCAGCATAAAGATGGCGGCAAGAAGCACCAGTCCCGCTTTGCCGAACATCCGCTCGGCCAGCACGGTCAGTACCTCGGCACCGGTGGCAAGGCCGGGCGCGGCGGCACCGGTCAGTGCTCCGGCGTGTCCCAGCATGGCATAGACCGCCAGCAGCAGCCCGCCCGCTATAAACCCGGCACGGATGGCACTGCGCTGCACGTCCTGCTCCCGGGCAACACCCTGCGCCCGGATGTTCATGGCAATGACCGCACCAAAGTTCAGCGCTGCAAGGGCGTCCATGGTCTGGTAGCCGTACAATACGCCCTGTAATACGACTGCGGAACAATACGTCTCGGTGGGCGCACCGTACTGCGCCGCCAGCGGGTGCAGCAGACAGCCGCCGAACAGGATCAGAATCAGAACCAGCAGGCAGGGGCAGAGCAGCCTGCCCAGCCAGCGGGTGAGCCTGTCCGGGTGCAACGCTACCAGAAAGGCCACGCCGAAGAACAGCGCGGAGTACCCCAGTTGAAGCCCGGCACTGCTGCCCAGCAGCGGGGTGAGCATGGCAAAGGAGGTGCTTGCGGTGCGCGGAATCGCCAGACACGGCCCGATGGACAGGTAGATCAAAATCATGAACACCTGCGCGAACACCGGATGCACCCGCCCGGCCAACTTGTCCAGACCGTCTGCCCGCGCCACCGCGATGACTCCCGCGACTGGCAGACCTACGGCGCTGATAGCAAGCCCCAGAAAGGCGGGCCAGAGGTTTGCCCCGGCCTTTGCACCTAAATCGGGCGGGAAGATCAGGTTGCCCGCCCCGAAAAACATGGAAAACAACGTAAAACCGACAAGCAACAGCTTGCGGCCCTTGAGCGCTTGCGTCAAAACTGTCCCCTCTTTCCTGCGCCGGTGCCAAAGTTGCACCGCATATTGTATCCAGTTTACACTGGATGTAAATTCATGTCAAGCATACGATGATTGAATAAAAGTATATACAGCGTGAGCCGACCCGCCGCAGATGGTGCACAGGTCATTCCCCTTTGCGGGGCGGTATGGTATACTATACCTTATAATAGGCAGGGGAAGAGGGCAGTTTATGAAGCAGAACAAGCAGTTTTTTCGCCGTCTGCTGGCGGTGGCGTTCTGGCTGGCGGTCTGGCAGGCCGCAGCTATGGCCATCGGGCAGGAGGTGTTTTTGGTATCGCCGGTGCAGGCGCTGCGCACCTTGGTACAGCTGTTGCCAAGGGCAGATTTCTGGCAGCGGGTGGGCTTCAGCTCCGGGCGCATTCTGCTGGGCTTTGTGCTGGGCGCAGTGGTCAGCGTGGTGCTGGCGGTGTGCGCCGCCCGGTGGAGCGCCGCCGACGCGCTGCTGGCTCCGGTGATGCAGCTGGTCAAGGCTACGCCGGTGGCAAGCTTTATCATTCTGGCACTGGTCTGGGTGCGGGGCAGCGCCCTTTCGGTGCTTATCAGCTTTCTGATGGTGCTGCCGGTGCTGTACGGCGCGGTGCGCACCGGCATTGCCGGGGCAGACGTGCAGCTGCTGGAAATGGCGGCGGTGTTCCGTCTGCCTGCAGGCCGCCGCCTGCGGGCAATCTGGCTGCCTGCGGTGCTGCCGGCCTTCCGGCAGGGGTGCAGCGTGGCGCTGGGCATCTGCTGGAAAAGCGGCGTGGCGGCCGAGGTCATCGGCCTGCCCAACGGCAGCATCGGCGATGCGCTGTACCGCGCCAAGATCACCCTTTCCACCGGGGAACTGTTTGCGTGGACCTTTGTCATCATTCTGCTGAGCGCAGGCTTTGAAAAGCTGTTCCTGTTTGCATTGGATAAGGCCGTTGGCGCAGTGCTGGGAGAGGAGGGGGCAAAATGCTGAAGATTCAACACCTGACAAAGCAGTTCGGCGCGGCACCGCTCTTCACCGACCTGTGCATGGAGGTGGATGCCCCCGTGGTGCTGTGGGCACCCAGCGGCTGGGGCAAGACCACCCTGCTGCGCATCCTGATGGGGCTGGAACGTCCCACCACCGGCAGTGTGGAGGGTGTGGGCCGGGTGGCGGCGGTCTTTCAGGAAGACCGCCTTTGTCCTCAGCTGAATGCGGTGCAGAACGTCACCTTGGTGCTTCCGGGGGCGGAAAACCAGTACAAAGAGCAAATTGCAAGCGACTTTCAACAGCTTGGAATGAATACTGCCGCCTTGCAGCTGCCTGCCCGCAGGCTTTCCGGCGGGCAAAAGCGGCGGGTGGCGCTGCTGCGGGCGCTGTGGGCATCCAGCGACACCCTGCTATTGGACGAGCCCTTTACCGGTATGGACCCGGACACCTTACAGCGGGCAGCGGCGCTGCTGCGGCAGCGCTGCGCGGGCAAGCCGGTGTTGCTGGCCACCCACGATGAAAGCGCTATCCGCGCCCTTGGCTGGCCGGTAGTGGAGCTGAAAAAGCTGGGACGCTCTTGAATGCCCTCCGCTTTGCTCTGGGCATGATTTATGGAATTTTTGTTTGTTCAATATAGCTTTTGTCGCGCTCTGCGGAGCGCGACAAAAGCTGCTTGTTTTAAAATTACCTAAAAAGCAAGGACGTGCAGCCCGCGGGCTGCACGTCCTTGCTTATAGAACATTCTTTAACTGAACAGGCTTTTAGTGTTGTGAGAGTATACGGATAGTACTAAACCGACACAGATATACAGCATGAGCACCGAGCTGCCGCCTGCGGAGTAGAAGGGCAGGGTGACGCCGATGACCGGCAGCACCCGCAGATTCATGCCCACGTTTACGGCGATCTGCGCCATCAGGGCACCGCCGATACCGGCGCAGATGTAGCTGCCCAGCAGATCTTCGCTGCGGGCACCGGTGGCAAAGGTCTTGATCACCAGCGCCAGCAGAACGCCCAGCACCACGCAGCAGCCCACGAAGCCCGCCACGTTGCCAATCCAGCTGAGGATGAAGTCATTGTGGGCGTTGGGCACGCTGTAATACCGGCCTCCGAATAAGCCGTTGCCGAAGATGCCGCCGGAGCCCAGCGCGATCTCGCCGCGCTGCTGCTGGTAGATGATGTTCTTCCACACTGTCTCGCTGGGTGCCCAGCCGGTGGTGTTTTCCGGGTCCAGCACCGCCAGAATGCGGTACCACTGGTACCCCTTGCCGATCTTATCGCTGAAAAAGGCAAAGGCCACCGCCACGGCAGCACCCGCCGCCGCAAAGGCTGCAAAGATATACTTCCAGCTCAGCCCCGCCGCAAACATCATGCAGCAGCCGATGATGCCGTAGATGATGGCCGTGCCGTCATCGCCCTGCACATGGATGATGGCAATGGGCACCAGCAGATGCAGCAGCAGCTTTGCCAGCTCCTTTGGTTCATTGATACGGCTGCGCACGTTGTTCAGGTGCATGGCAAAGGTCAGGATAAAGCTGATCTTTGCCAGCTCTGTGGGCTGAAAGGTAAAGCCGCCCAGTTTATACCAGGAGTAGTTGTCGGTATCGCCGGCGTTGTAGCCGATGGTCAGCGGGCCGATGGACACGTTGCGGATGACCAGCGTGGGCAGCACCAGACCCCACGTCAGCACAACGTGCACCGGCCACACCTTTACAAGGCTGCGGTAGTCCACGCAGGAGAGCAGCAGCGCAATCACGATGCCAATGGCGGCAGCGCCCGCCTGCACCAGTGCGCGGCGGTAGTCGCCAATGCCGATGATGGCACCGGTCACCTCATCGGTGGCAAAGCCGTTGCCCTGCTTGGCTGCCCAGGAGGACAGTGCCAGCACCGCCATCACGCTGCTGAAAATGCACAGCAGCAGATACATCTTATCGGTGCGCTTAAAATATTGTCGAATGCTATCCAAAGAAAGCACCGCCTTTCGTCAGAACAGTCTGCCGGGACGTGCCTGCGTACAGGCGATAAAAACCCAGCATACTGCTATTATACACAAACCTTTGCGCCAATGCAATGCGCCGGGTGTGACGGAATGGTAAAACATTGCCGGGATGCTTGACAAAGCTCCGGCAGCAGCCTACAATGAACCTGTGGACGCTACATTGCGCACAACAGCCCCGGCGGTGTGCCGGGGGAGAGGAACGGAAAAGAAGAAATGGAACATACGTTTTATCGCCGTCTGCTCAGCGCGGTGTGTGCCATTGCGCTGGCCTTTACGGCAGTGTGCCCGGCAGTGGCTGCCGCGCCGGAGGAAACCACCGGCACCCCCCAGACCCTGACCGCTTCCGAGGTAAAGGAGATGCAGCAGACAGATGCCGCCGTCACCGCCCTGACAGACAGCGCCGCCTACGCCGGAATGTCGGAGGAAGAGCGTCAGGTGGCTGCGCTGGCGCAGCTGGACGAACTGGCGGCGCAGGGGCTTGTGAAAAAAGACAGCATCTATGTGGATGCGAAAAACGGTATGGTAAGCTTTACTTACAGCTGCGGCGCACTGGGCGGTATTCTGCTCACCGATACCGAGAGCGAGGCGGACGCCGCCCTGCCCGGGCCGGAGATGGAGGATGCGCCCGCCCTGCTCGCTGCCGAGAACGGCACGGTGGGCAATGCGGTCATCTACTATGCCTTTGATAATGGCGTCAACAGTAACCGCTACCCCTACTATTCTTATATGAAGGACTACTGGAACGGCTACGGGCTGGACACCCATTTGGACATGATGGTGACCGTCTCCGACCTGAAGCGGATGGCAGACTACGACCTTGCCGTCCTCAGCGCCCACGGCGCGTACTATACCTATGAGTACGGCTGGCTGTGGAAAAAACAGGCCACCGCGCCCATCATCCTGCTGCTGGAAAAATCTGATTTCTGGAACGACCTGCGCTACGGCTTGGAGCTGCTTAGCCACCGGGTCATCAAGGTGAACGGCTGCTACGCCGTCACCGGGGACTTTTTCGGCAATGCCTACCGGGGCGGTAAGCTGAACGGCACCATCGTGCTTTCGGAGACCTGCGAGTTCTACGGACGCAGCGGCCATGTAGACACCGCCCTTTCGGACGGGCTGCTCTCCGGCGGGGCAAAGGCCGTGGCGGGCTTTGTGAACAACGTGTACAGCGTGTACTCTCGCAGTATGCTGTGGGCGACCGTGAACCGCCTGATCGAGGGCGAGACGTTGCAGCAGGCCATTGATTACGGCCTTGAGGTCTACGGCGAAAACGACATCGTGTGGTATCTCAACCAGAACACCGGACGGCGTCCCCACGCGGCGGCGTCCTATCCCATCATTCAGGGCGACGGCACCGCTCGGCTTACCGCGCCCGGCACGGCAACGAACAGCGCTGCAGAGCAGCAGACCCCTGCCGCCGCCTGACCATTGCACTTTTGTGCGTTTTATATTATACTTAGGGATGGCAGAGTGTCTGCCATCCCTTTTTTGAAACGATGAGGTAACCTTCATGTCAGAATATATCACCCATTCCCGCGCCGAGACGGTGGCGCTGGGCAAGCGGATGGCCGCTGTGCTGGCCCCCGGGGCGCTGATCGCCTTTACCGGCGGTCTGGGCGCGGGCAAGACCGCCTTTACCGAGGGTCTTGCCGAGGGTCTGGGCTGCACCGACCCGGTGTCCAGCCCCACCTTTGCCATCGTGAACTACTACCGGGGCCCGCGCCCGCTGGCACACTTTGACCTGTACCGCATTTCTACCGAGAATGATCTGTGCGCGGCAGGCTTCTACGATTATCTGGATCAGGGCGCTGTGGTGGCGGCAGAGTGGAGCGAGAACTTTGCCGACCTGCTGGCGCTGGAAAACCCCATCCGGGTGAACATCGAACGTCTGGACGATACCACCCGCAAGATCACTATTGAGGGGGTGACGGTATGAATATTCTGGCCGTGGATACGGCGGGCAAAACCGCCGGTGTGGCTCTGCTGCAGGACGACCGCCTGTTGTACGAGGTGTATCTGGACGGCGGCATGACCCACAGCGAAACGCTGATGCCCATGATCGACACCTGCTTAAAGCTGTGCGGGCTGACCTGCGCGGACATCGACCTGTACGCCGTCAACGCAGGCCCGGGCAGCTTTACCGGCCTGCGCATCGGGTTGGCTGCCGTCAAGGGTCTGGCCTTCCCGCGTGAGACGCTGTGTGCCCCGGTGTCTACCTTGGAAGCGCTGGCCGCTGCCCACACCGGCGAGGGCACGGTGCTCTGTGCACTGGACGCCCGCCGCGCACAGGTGTACAGTGCTGCATTTGACCTTGCCACCCACACCCGCCTGCTGGACGATGACGCCCGGGCGGTGACAGATCTGGCGGATTTTGTAGAAAATTGCAAAAAGCCTCTGTTTTTTGTTGGTGATGGCGCGGGTCTGTGCTATAATAAATACAGCAATGTGCCGGGCGTGCTGCAAACACCCCCGGCGCTGCGGGGCGGCCGTGCCGCTGCCGTAGCACTTGTGGCAAAGCAGATGGCCGCAGCCGGGCAGGCTGTGCTGCCGGAGGCGCTGCTGCCGGACTACCACCGTCTCAGTCAGGCGGAGCGGGAGCGGGCGGAGCGTCTGGCTGCCGAAGCCGCAGCAAACAAACAATAAAAGCGGAACTGTGACCACTCACAGGGAAAGGACGTTTTTCCATGGCAAAACCCATCGCACTTGCCGCCGACCACGGCGGATTTGAACTGAAAGAGGCTGTCAAGGCACATCTGGAAGAGCTTGGTCTGGAGTATATCGACTTTGGCACCCACAGCACCGACAGCGTGGACTACCCCGATATGGCTGTGCCCGCTTGTGACGCAGTGGTGAGCGGCCAGTGCGAGAAGGCACTGCTGTTCTGCGGCACCGGTGTGGGCATCAGCATGGCAGCCAACAAGATCAAGGGCATCCGCGCCTGCTGCTGCTCCGACAGCTTCAGCTGCGAGTATACCCGCCGCCACAACGACGCCAACGCCCTGTGCATGGGCGGCCGTGTAGTGGGCGCAGGCCTTGCCTGCCAGCTGGTGGATATCTTCCTGAACACCGAGTTTGAGGGCGGCCGTCATCAGCGCCGCATCGACAAGCTGACCGCATTGGAAAACCGCTGATTGAAATTTTTGTAATTTCACAGAGAAGCCTGCACTGCAAGCTTCTCTGTGAAAAAAAGCTATTTGTGCGCCCACCGGGCGGGCAAGGCCACAGATCAGTACCCGATAGAATGTTCTATATAAATTAAGGAGCGTGTTTTTATGACCCCGATGATCGTTGAACATCCGCTGCTGCAGCACAAGATCAGCCTGCTGCGCAACAAACAGACCGGCACCAAGGAGTTCCGTGACCTCGTTGGCGAGATCGCAACGCTGCTGTGCTACGAGGCTACCCGCGATCTGCCGCTGGAAGAGGTGGAGATCGAGACCCCCATCACCATGGCAAAGACCAAGGTGCTGGCAGGCCGCAAGCTGGCTCTGGTGCCCATCCTGCGCGCCGGCATGGGTATGTTGGACGGCATGCTGACCCTGCTGCCCGCTGCCAAGGTCGGCTTCATCGGCCTGTACCGCGACGAAAAGACCCTGCAGCCCGTGGAGTACTTCTGCAAGCTGCCGCAGGATATCGCCGAGCGTGACGTTCTGGTGCTGGATCCCATGCTGGCTACCGGCGGCAGCGCCATCGACGCCATCACCCAGATCAAGAAGCACGGCGCAAAGCGCATCAAGTTCATCGGTCTGCTGGGCGCACCGGAGGGCATTAAGGCTCTGCACGAGGCACACCCCGATGTGGACATCTATCTGGGCGCACAGGACGACCGCCTGAACGAGAATGGCTACATCGTGCCCGGTCTGGGCGATGCAGGCGACCGTATCTACGGCACCAAGTAAAACATATCTATAAAAAACAATGCCGGAGCATCAGCGCTCCGGCATTGTTTTTTATCTTACATCTCGCTGCTGCGCAGAAAACGCACCAGCAGGGGCAGCTCGTACAGCAGCATCAGCAGCCAGCCCACCGCGTAGCTGAAGGGCAAGGCTTCGATGTCCATCTTCAGCACCAGCACAAACAGGGCGGCGGCAGCCACACGACCGCCCATGTTCAGCATACTGCTGTTCAGGGTGACCTTCAAATCGCCCATGCCCCGGAAAAAGCCCTGAATGCCGTTGGTGGCGGCGGGCATCAGATAAAACAGCGAGATGGTGCGCAAGAACCGCACGCCAAGGTCCACCACAGCAGGGTCGGCGGCAAACAGCCGGATGATGGGCTCGGCAAACAGCAGGCAGACACCGGTAAGTAACAGCGCATAGACGAATTCGATGCGCATACCGCAGTGGTAGCCCTGCCGTACCCGGTCGGTCTTGCCCGCGCCCCGGTTCTGCGCCATCAGGGTGGTCATGGCGTGGCCGATGTTCTGCTGCGGGGTGTAGGCGAAGTCATCGATGCGGGAGGCAGCGGTAAAAGCCGCCATGGCGTTGACGCCCATGGTGTTCACGATGGCCTGCACCGCAATTTTGCCCAGCTGCACCGTGGCCTGCTGCATGGCGCTGGCCCAGCCGTAGCTCACGGTCTTGCGCAGCAGCTTGCCGTCATACACCAGCCACCGCCTGCCCAGCTGCAGGACTGGCACTTTGTAACGGATGTACACCACGCACAACAGGCAGCAGGCGGCCTCGCTGAGCACGGTGGAAAGAGCGCAGCCCTCGCTGCCCCAGCCCAGTGCCTCCACAAAAAACAGGTCGCCGCCAATGTTCAGCACCGCACTGATCATCAAAAAATACAGCGCGCTCTTGCTGTCGCCCAGCGCACGCATGGTGGCGGCAAGAAAATTATAGAAGAAGGTGAAGATCAGCCCCGCAAACACGATACGCAGGTAGTTCACCGCAATGGGCAGAATAGCCGCAGGCACCTGCAGCAGCCGCAGCAGCGGGTCTGCCAGCAGCACGCACAGGGCAGAGAAGGTCAAAGAGAACACCGTGCCCGCAATGGCAGTGGTGGAGACCTGACGCTCCACCAGCTTGGTGTCCCCCGCGCCAAAGGCGGTGCTGACCAGAATGCCCGCGCCCAGACACATCCCGTTGATGAACAGGATGGCAAGGGTCATCAGGGGGTTCGAGGTGCCCACGGCAGCCAGTGCATCCTCGCCCACAAACTTGCCCACGATGATACTGTCGGCGGCGTTGTAGGTAAGCTGGAACAGGTTGCCCAGCACCAGCGGAATGGTAAATTTGATCAGCAACGGCGTAATAGCGCCGCTGGTCATGTCCTTGGTCATGAAAAACGTCCTTCTTTCCTATTGATAGAAGCAGCCGCTTACACGATGCTGGTGCGTCCGCTGAAAATGGCCAGCGCCGCGCGGCTGTTGCAGTTGGCCAGCAGCTGGGCGGCGGCGTGCAGGGCAGCACCGGCGCTGACCGAAGCGGGGATGGCATCGGTGCGCAGCACCTGCTGGGCAGCCCGCTGGGCGTCCCGGCTGGCCACGGCAGAAACGTTATCCACCACATAGCTGTTGTAGTTTTCCGGCACGATGCCGTAGCCGATATCCGGGATGCCGTGGGGGCCGGTAAGCCCGCCGCCCAGCACCTGATTTTCATACGGCTCCACCGCCACGATGCGCACATCGTTCGTCCATGCCTTGATGGTCTCGCCCACGCCGGTCACCGTGCCGGCGCTGCCCACCCCGATGGTAATGGCGTCCACAAGGCTCTGGTTCTGCCGGGCAATGCTTTGCACGATGGCAGGGCCGGTGACCCGGCGGTGATATTCCGGGTTGTCATCGTTGGCAAGCCAGTTCATATAATACCAGCCGTTCGCGGCAGCGGTCTGCGCCGCCAGCGCCCGCGCCCCGGCCAGACCGCTGCGGGCAGGGCTGTGCCGGATCTGTGCACCCAGCCGCAGCAGGTACTCCTGCCGCAGGGCAGGGGCGTCCTCCGGCATCACCAGCACGATGGGGTGCCCGGCGGTCAGGCTGGCCAGCGTAAGGGCGGTGGCAAAGGGGCCGGAGGCTGCCTCGATGATGGGCTGCCCCGGGGCAAGCTGCTTTTTTTCAATGGCAAGGGCCAGCATCCCCTCGGCAAGGCCGTCCCGGGCGGTGCCGGTGGGGCCGTTAAAATCCAGATACGCGTACAGATGCCCCTTCAGCCCGCAGGCGGCGGCATAGCCCCGCAGCTCCACAATGGGGCAGGCAGTGGTAAGGGTCTGGTAAAAATTAGAGTAGATCGGCACAAGGGCACTCCTTTCTCTTGGGATACAACACTATTATCCTAACGCAAAGCCCCCGGCTGCGTCAAGATGCCTTTTGGCAAAAACAGCGAATTTTGGGCAGATATTTCAGAAAAAACTCCAAAATCCCCTTGACAAGGGGCAGGGGTTCTGGTATACTCCATCCGTAAAGCAAAAAAACTTTACAACACAGCAAGTACAGACAGCAGAGCACCGGGGGTCAACAGCAATGGCAAAAGATCTGGAAATGGGGTATCTGCTGGATTTTTATGGCGAGGTGCTTACCCAGAAGCAGCGCGAGATGCTGCGCCAGTATTATAACGATGATCTTTCGCTGAGCGAGATCGGCGAGAACTTTGGCATCACCCGGCAGGGCGCACGGGACGCCATCAAGCATGGCGAGACCACCCTGAAGGAACTGGAAGAAAAGGTAGGCTTTGCAGCCCGCTACCGGCGGGTACAGCAGAAGCTGGAACAGCTGGAGCAGCTGGTCATCGACACCCGGTTCGAGTGCACCGGCCCCCGCGCCAATATCACCACCACGGAGTATGTGGAAGCACTGACAAAAATGCTGGAACTCATCCGCTCGATGGATGAAGCAAACGAAAGCTGATCGAATTTTGAAAGGAGCACCGCACAATGGCATTTGAATCCCTGACCGACCGCCTTGCCGGTGTATTCAAAAAGCTGCGCGGTCACGGCAAGCTGACCGAGGCAGATATCAAGGCCGCCATGCGCGAGGTGCGGATGGCTTTGCTGGAGGCCGATGTCAACTACAAGGTTGCCAAGGACTTCTGCGCAAAGGTGTCCGAGCGCGCCATGGGGCAGGAGGTCATGGAGAGCCTGACCCCCGCCCAGCAGGTGGTCAAGATCGTCAATGAGGAGCTGGTGGCCCTCATGGGCGGCAGCGAAGCCGCCCGCCTGAACATCAAGAACAAGGGCCAGACAGTCATCATGCTCTGCGGCCTGCAGGGCAATGGTAAAACCACCCATGCGGCAAAGCTTGCCAAGTTCTATATCAAGCAGGGCCGCCGCCCCATGCTGGTGGCCTGCGATATCTACCGCCCTGCGGCTATTGACCAGCTGCAGGTGGTGGGTAAGCAGGCCGGCGCACCGGTGTTCACCCTGCCCGGCGCAAAGCCGCCGGAGATCGCCCGCAAGGCACTGGCACACGCCAAGGACTACGGCAACGACATCGTTATTCTGGATACGGCAGGCCGGCTGCAGATCGACGAAGTGCTGATGCAGGAGCTGGTGGACATCAAGGCCGCCGTTCCCGTGGATGAGACCCTGCTGGTGGTGGACGCCATGGCCGGTCAGGATGCCGTCAATGTGGCCAAGACCTTCAACGAGACGGTGGGCGTGGATGGCATCATCCTCACCAAGACCGACGGCGATACCCGCGGCGGTGCAGCGCTTTCCGTGCTGGCAGTTACCGGCAAGCCCATCAAGTTTCAGGGCACCGGCGAAAAGCTGGATGATCTGGATGTGTTCCACCCGGACCGTATGGCAAGCCGCATCCTTGGCATGGGCGATGTGCTCAGCCTGATCGAGCGCGCACAGGATGCCGCCGACGAAAAGGCTGCTGAAGAGACCGCCAAGCGTCTGATGGAAAACAAGTTCGATATGAACGATATGCTGGAGCAGTTCGCCCAGATCCGCAAGATGGGCGGCGCAGGCGCAATGCTCAGTATGCTGCCCGGCGCTTCCGGTATCGATGCCAGCCAGATCGACGAAAAAGCCTTTGACCGCATCGAGGCCATGATCTATTCCATGACCAAAGAGGAGCGGGAAAAGCCCTCCATCATCAACCCCAAGCGCAAGCGCCGCATTGCCGCAGGCAGTGGTACCCGCGTGGAGGACGTGAACAAGCTGCTCAAGCAGTACGAGATGATGCAGAAGATGATGAAGCAGTTCAAGAAGAGCCCCAAGGGCTTTGCCCGCCGTTTGGGCGGCATGATGGGCAACCCCAACGCCTTCCGCGGACTGAAATAACAACGGTATACAACCCCGGCGGGGTTTGTAACATATATCAAAAACAACAATTTTTGGAGGATATCTATTATGGCAGTTAAGATTCGTCTGCGCCGCGTTGGCGCCAAGAAGGCCCCCTTCTATCGTGTTGTCGTTGCTGACAGCCGCTTCCCCCGCGATGGCCGCTTCATCGAGGAGATCGGCACTTACGATCCCAACAAGGAGCCCTCTGAGGTGAAGATCGATGCCGAGAAGGCAAAGCAGTGGATCGCTAACGGCGCTCAGCCCACTGATACCGTTCGTGTCCTGCTGAAGAAGTCCAACGTTCTGTAAGTAGGGAGGGCTGACTCATGCAGGAGCTGTTGCTGGCAGTTGCCCGCGGTCTCGTGGAGGACAAGGACGCCGTCAAGGTTACGGTGGACGAGCCCCGCGAGGACGGTACCATCGTCTACCACCTGAGCGTGGCAGAGGGAGATATGGGCCGTGTCATCGGCAAGCAGGGCCGGATCGCAAAAGCCATTCGTGTGGTGATGCGCGCGGCTGCTGTGCGGGTCGATGAAAAGGTCCTTGTTGAGATCGACTGAGCACCCTACTGGCCCTTTGCCCTTGCGGCAAGGGGCCTTTTTGTTTAGATTTAAGAGGAAGCACCCTCATCCGGCGCGAACGCGCCACCTTCCCCCGACTGGGGGAAGGCTTTCCCGGCTGGTGCACTCTCATAAGGCTTCCCCCGGCCGGGGGAAGCTGTCGAACGCAGTGAGACTGATGAGGGCGTATTGGCACAAGTTTGATAACACAGGAGCGAATTTATGCAACAATATCTGGAAGCCGGAAAAGTTGTTACCACCCACGGTGTGCGCGGGGAAATGAAGCTGGAGCTTTGGTGCGACGGGGTGGATTTTTTGAAAAAAGCGGGCCGCCTGTACCCTTCGGCACAGGGCGGCAAGGCGTATAAGATCCTTTCCATCCGTCCGCAGGGGCAGATGGCGCTGCTCCAGCTGGAGGGGGTCAGCGACATGGACGCCGCCCGGGCACTGCGCGGGCAGGTGTTCTACTTTGACCGCAACGATGCCACCCTGCCTGCAGGCCGGTGGTATGTGGCAGACCTCATCGGGTGCGAAGTGCGGGACGCTGACACTGGCAAGGTGTACGGCGTGGTGACCAGCGTGGACCACCCGGGTGCGCAGGATATCTACACCGTCAAGGCACCCGGCGGCAAGGAGTATATGTTCCCCGGGGTGGACGCCTTCCTGAAAGAGCGCAACCCGCCGGAGGGGTATATCCTTGTTACCCCCATCCCCGGTCTGCTGGATGACGATTTTGACAGCGAGCGGGAGGAGGAGTAAGCCATGGGAATGCGTGTGGACATCGTGACCCTGTTCCCGGAGATGTGCCAGCAGGTGCTGGATGCCAGCATCATCGGCCGGGCGGCAAAGCGGGGCTATATTGAGACCCACTGCCACCAGATCCGGGATTATACCCTGAACAAGCAGAAACAGACCGATGATTACCCTTACGGCGGCGGCTGCGGCATGGTGCTGTACGCCCAGCCCATCGCGGACTGCCTGCGGGCGGTGCAGCGCGAGGTGGCGGAACAGGGACGCCCTGCCCCGCATATCGTGTTCCTGACGGCGGGCGGGCAGCGCTACACCGAGGAGCACGCAAAGCGCTTGGCTGAATATGACAACCTGACGCTGGTCTGCGGCCACTACGAGGGCATTGACGAGCGCGTCATCGAGGCTTTTGCGGATGAGGAAATCTCCATTGGTGATTATATCCTGACCGGCGGCGAGCTTGCCAGCCTTGTGGTGGCAGACAGCGTGCTGCGCCTGAAGCCCGGCGTATTGGCCGAGCAGAAGGGCTACGAGGAGGAAAGCTACTGGGACGGTCTGCTGGAATACCCCCAGTACACCCGCCCCGAGGTGTGGGAGGGCCGTGCTGTGCCCGAGGTGCTGCTGGGCGGCGACCATGCAAAAATTGACGCGTGGCGCGGCGAGCAGAGCCGTACCCGCACCCGTCTGCGCCGCCCGGAACTGTACGAGAAGTGGTGTACGAGCCACCCCATTGCCGAAGTGCCCAAGTGGAAGCGGGGTGAGAATGTCCGGCTGGTAAAGACCGCCGAGCAGTTTGCCGCCGCCGCAAAGCTGTTTGCCGAGGGACGGCAGGCTGTCTGCGCCGACAACTGGACGCCGGAATACTGCCGCACTCTGACCGAGCCGCAGTTTTTGCTGCAATTGCAGCAGGAAAAGGCGGCGGGCTGGGTATGCTACCTGCACACCACCAAAGATGTGCCGGACGGCATGGTGTGTGTCAGCCACAAGGCGGGGCATATCGAGCATCTGTTCGTCACGGAAAAAGCCCGGGGCAACGGCATTGGCGCAAAGCTGCTGGATTTTGCCCGCAAAAAGCTGCCGGAGCACGCACACCCGGTGCTGAGTGTGCTGAACACCAACACCCGCGCCATTGCGCTGTATACCCGCATGGGCTGGCAGCTGGACGGCAGCACCAGTCTGGAATTTGACCCGAAGCAATACCCCACCGTGACGCGTAAATGCGCACTGGTGCAGATGCGCTACGCAGGCCCTGTGCAGGAGTAAGCCGGCACCGGAAATATCGGTAAAAATACACAAAATTCAGAGGAAAACTCCCCGGCAGTCTAAAAGTTGTTGAAAACTTTTGTATTACCCCTCTAACCTTCGGGGTATAATTTTATTGTCTTTGTACAAAACCTGAAAAATGCTCCCTGTTTCATTGGGAAAAGCGCCAAAAATGCAAAAGGGGACTGTACAACCGTTTCGACTTGCGCTAAAATGAGTGTAACACAACAGGCACACTATGCTTTTGTACACCAAAACGATATTAGATAGGAGCGCTTTACTATGTACGTAAAAGAAGTTACCGTTGAAAATCAGGTTGGTCTGCACGCTCGTCCGGCTACCTTCTTTATCCAGAAGGCAAACGAGTTCAAGTCTTCCATCTGGGTCGAAAAGGAAGAACGCCGCGTGAACGCAAAGAGCCTGCTGGGCGTTCTGTCTCTGGGTATCGTTGGCGGCACCACCATCCGCATCATCGCTGACGGCGCTGATGAGCAGGCTGCCGTGGACGGCCTGATCAAGCTGGTGGAGTCCGGCTTTGCAGAGTAAGTCTGTATCACAAGCAACAGAAAGCGGCGGGGGCTCCCTGCCGCTTTTTTGATAAGTTTTTTACTGGGAGCAAAGGGCTTTCCATTGCCGGAAGCCCCGTCCCACAGACACGGAGGAAGGTGCTGCATGACCAAGGCCGAGCTTTACCAGAAAGCCTGTATGCTGCCGCTGCTGCCCGGGGTGTATATCATCCGGGACAAAAGCGACACCATCATTTATATCGGCAAGGCCAAGCGCCTGCGCATCCGGGTAAGCCAGTATTTCCGCGAGGGCGTGCCCCACGATAACAAGGTCAGCCAGATGATCGCCCACGCCTACGCCTTTGACGTCATCGTCTGTCAGAGCGAGTTCGAGGCGCTGGTGCTGGAAGCCAGCCAGATCAAGGCACATACGCCCAAGTATAACATCCTGCTCAAGGATGACAAGGGGTATAGCTATATCCGCGTCACCCGGGAGGACTGGCCGCGCCTTTCCTTCACCCTGCAAAAGGAGGAGGACGGGGCGGAGTATATCGGCCCTTACACCTCCAGCTTTGCGGCGCGGCAGATGGCAGAAACGGCCATGGATGCCTTTTTGCTGCCGCGCTGCTCCAAACGCTTCCCGCAGGAGATCGGCAAAGGCCGCCCCTGCCTGAACGCCCATATCGGCAAGTGCATGGCGGTGTGCAGCGGCAAGATCAGCTGCGAGACCTACAATCAGGCGGTCAAAAACGCGGTGCACCTCATCCGCTACGGCAAAAAGGATATCCTGAAAACCCTCAACGAGCGGATGCAGGAGGCCTCCGACCGGCTGGAATTTGAGACCGCCGCCCTTCTGCGGGATCAGATCAATGCCATCACCAAGCTTACGGCAGGGCAGAAGGTGGTGGTAGACCCGGACGTGGAGATGGACGTGGTGGCGCTTGCCGGCACGCCGGACAGCGTGTGCGCGGCGGTGCTGCGCTTCCGGGAGGGACGGCTGACCGACAAGCGGGAGTTTTTGTTCCACGATACCTCGGATATCGACGCGGTGCGGGAGGAATTTCTGCCCCGGTACTATCTGGATGATGAACAAATTCCGAAAATTATCGCGGTGGATGCGCTGCCGCCGGACATGGAAGCTTTGCAGCAGGCGCTGAACCAGAAACGGGGCAGCGAGGTGCAGCTGTATGTGCCCCAGCGGGGCGATAAAGCGCATCTGGTAGAGATGGCACACACCAACGCGGTGGAGCGTCTGGCGCGGGAGAGCGGCCGCTACGCCCGGGAGGAAAAGCTGCTGGACGAGCTGGCGCAGGTGCTGGGGCTTTCAAAGCCGCCCCGCGCCATTGAGAGCTACGATATCTCCAACTGGGGCGATGGCAGCAGCGTCTGCGGCATGGTCACCTTCAAGGATGGCAAGCCCTTCAAGGCGGGCTACCGCAAATTCAAAATGAAAACTGTTGCAGGCACGGACGACTACGCCTCGCTGGCAGAGACCGTCTCCCGCCGGGCGGCAGAGTACGAAAAATACGCTGCACAGGCCGAAAACGGCCAGCCAAGCGGCAATTGGTTCGGGCAGAAGCCGGATCTTTTGCTGATGGACGGCGGCAGGGGACAGGTGAGCGCCGCAAAGGAAGCGCTTGCCGGTACGGCACTGGCAGATGTGCCGCTGTACGGCATGGTAAAGGATGACCACCACCGCACCCGCGCCATCGTGGACAGCGACGGGCGGGAAATTGCCATCAATATGAACCGGGGCACCTTTACCTTTATCACCGCCATTCAGGACGAGACCCACCGCTTTGCCAACGCTTACCGCAAGCAGCAGATGAAGCAGAAAAGCTACTCCTCCACCCTGACCGAGGTGCCGGGCGTAGGCCCCAAAACCGCCAAAGCCCTGCTGACGCAGTTCAAGAGCGTGGGCGCGGTGAAGGATGCTACCCCCGACCAGCTGGAAAACACCCCCGGCGTGGGCAGGCAGCTGGCGCAGACCATCTACGATTATTTTCGCAGGGAAGCATAAAAACACCCCCGGCATCCGTTTTCGTTTCGTTCGGATGCCGGGGGTGTTCTGCGTTCAGGGGTCAATTGGCATAGGAGATGGAGAAATCGCCGGTGGTGGTACTGAGGGAGATTTTACGAGAGGGATTGGCCTTGCCATCCTGGATGGAAGTGCCCGTAAGCCCATTGGTGACGAGGGTATAGTCCGAGACACTGCCCTCCAGGGTCAAGGCGGCCTTGCCAAGGGTGACCGAGATGTTGACATCCTGAGCACCGGACAGCATACCGATGGTGCAGTCCCCCATGGCAAGTTCGGCATCGAATTCCGGTGCGGACAGATGGTCAATGTGACAGCCGCCCATGGCAAGATCAAAATCTGCATCCTTCACAGTCAGGCTGTCGGCAGAGACGCTCCCCATGGCAAGTTCCAAATCCAGTTCATCCAGAGAGAGGGTGCCAAGGTCAACGTCCCCCATAGCAAGATCAATGTCCACCTCATGCAGGATATTTTCCGGAACGGTAATGGTGAGAAAAGCGCTGTCGGAATCAGGGAGAGCGTTGTATTTGGGAATATGGTAGGAAAACTCTGTGGTCCCAGCTTTTTCGCTGGAATGGGTGAGGTACCGGGTCCTAAAGCCATCAAACTGTAGCGTGATGTCGGAAGCGTTTGGGTCAACAACAAAGAGAATGGTACCATAGTCCAACTTCAGCGATAGTTTATCGCTGACCATCTCAGCAGAGAGGGAGAAAGTCAAGCCGTCTGAAGTGGAAACAGGAGCTGCGGGCTGCGTAGAGGAACTTTCGGCAGGCACTTCCGCAGAGGAAGCAGGAATTTCTGAGGAAGGAGAAATGGATTCCACCGGCTGCACCGGGGTGGCCTTGGAGTGCTGGAAGAAAAAGCAGGCCAGCACCAGCACCGCCAGCCCGCCGCCCAGCACCATGCGCCAGCGGGAACGCGGCTTGCGGGCAGGGGATGCCGGGGCGGCAGAGGCGCCTTGCGGGCTTTGTTCGTCCAGAATTTTACGGGCGACCTCCTCGGGGCTGCCCAACTCCGCAATAGCGCGGGCTTCGTTTTCCGGCCCGGCGGCATCCAGATAATCTTCGTAATAGCTCAAAGCGTCCTTGCGCTCGGACTCCGGCAAGGGAGCCAGAAGCTGCTCCAGCGCAGCAAGAAATGCAGTACGGGTCATAATCATTCCACCTCTCTGAAAAATGTGTCAATGGAAGAACGGTAGCGGTTCCACTCCTGCGCGTAGGCGGCAAGCTGCGCCCGCCCGGCGGCGGTGATCTGATAATAGCGGCGGTTGCGGCCATTGAAGGGCGCATCGTAGACCGTGAGCAGCTGGTCTTTCTGCAGCCGGCGCAGCACCGGGTACAGGGTGGATTCGCTTAGCTCCAGCGTGTGGGTGACCTGTTGGGTGATCTTGTAGCCGTAGGTACCTTCCGGCTCCTGCGCCACCACGGACAGCACAATGGCATCCAGCAGCGCGGCACTGATGGGAAAACTCATGCAGGAACAGCCTCCTTTCGGTAGGGTGTGTTTCTATAATATTATATATCATATAATATTGCATAAGTCAATAGAGAATTTACCCTCTCAGTCTCGCTGCGCTCGCCAGCTCCCCCGAAGGGGGGAGCTTTACCGCACGGACTGGCAGATAACAAAAAAGCTCCCCCTTTCGGGGGAGCTGGATGCGAACGAAGTGAGCAGACTGAGAGGGCCGAGCTTCTCAGTTTTCAGAAGAGATATCCTGTCCGAAATACTTCTCGCTCAGGGTCTTTAAGGTGCCGTCGGCGCGCAGCTCCTCAATGGCGGTGTTCAGCGCGTCCAGATAGGCGGTGTCCTCGCTCTTGAGCACCGGGATGGCCACATGAGAGGCCTCGGCAGTCTGCGCCACCAGCTTGAAGTCTGCGTCCGGGTGGACGTTCAGGTAGTCGTAGAAGGAAACATCTGCGTTCAGGGTGGCATCAATGCGGCCGGCGGTCAGCAGCTGGATGGTCTCCTCCAGCGTGTCGATGCCCTGCACGGTAGCGCCGTAGCTTTCGGCCAGCTCCATGTAGGTGGAAGCCAGACTGTTGGCGGTGGTCTTGCCCTTCAGGTCCTCAAAGCTGTGGATATCCTCGTTATCCTTGCGCACCGCCAGCGCAGTGTGGATGTAGCCGTAGGGGGTGGTAAAAGCGTAGGTCTTGGCGCGCTCCTCGGTTACTTCCACGCCGTTGCACACCATGTCGTAGCGGCCTGCGTCCAGACCGGCAAACAGGCTGTCCCAGTCGCTCTCCACATACTCCGGCTCCACGCCCAGCTTTTCGGCAATGGCGCGGGAGACCTCCACATCGTAGCCCACCAGCGTGTCGGAAGCATCGTGGTAACTCCACGGCTGCCATGCGCCCTCCAGCGCCACCACCAGCTTGCCGCTCTTCTGGATGCTGTCCAGCTTGTTCAGCGGTGCGGAGCTGGCAGTACTGGCGGCGGTGTCCTTGGAAGAGCAGCCGGTCAGACTGAGCACACCGGCTGCGGCCATAACACCCATCAGAGAAATAAAGGTTCTGCGTTTCATAAGTAAAAATTCCTTTCTGTCGTGAAAAATGCAAAAAGAGAAGTGGTTTTATTCCGTGTGGGCGATCCTGCGCAGGAAGGCCCGGGTACGCTCTTCCTTGGGGGATGCAAAGAACTGCTGAGAGGGGGCCTGCTCCACCACCACGCCGTTCTCCATGAACACGGTCTTGGAGGAAACGTTGCGGGCAAAGCCCATCTCGTGGGTGACCACCAGCATCGTCATACCCTCCTCGGCCAGCTGCCGCATCACGCTGAGCACCTCGCCGGTCAGTTCCGGGTCAAGGGCGCTGGTGGGCTCGTCAAAGTAAATGATCTCTGGGTCGGCGGCAAGGGCACGGGCAATGGCCACCCGCTGCTGCTGCCCGCCGGAAAGCTGGCGGGGGTAGTAGTCGGCGCGGTCGGCAAGGCCTACCTTGGCAAGCATCTTCATACCGATCTCATCCGCCTGCTCTTTGGGCAGCTTACGCGCTACAATGAGCCCTTCGGTCACGTTTTGCAGGGCGGTCTTGTTGCGGAACAGGTTGTAGTTCTGGAACACAAAGGCGGTTTTTTTGCGCAGCCGGGCAATGTCGGTACGGCCTGCATGGGCAAGATCGAAGCTTTCGCCGTCAAATACCAGCTGCCCGGCATCGGCAGTTTCCAGAAAGTTCAGGCACCGCAGCAGGGTGGTCTTGCCGGAGCCGGACGGCCCCAGAATGGCCACCACATCGCCTTTTTCTACGGTCAGGTCTACCCCGCGCAGCACGGGCAGTTCGCTGATGACACTCCGCGCACCGGGGCGGTGGAAAAAGCCGGGCTTTGCGTAGGTGCGGAAGGTTTTTTGCACATTGCGGATCTCAAGCATAGCCATAGATGCGCACCTCCCTTTTTACTGGAAGCCGCGGGCGTTGAGCTGACGTTCCAGCAGCGCCTGCAGCTTGGTGATAACGGTACAGAACAGCAGATACACCACAGCCACCTCACAGTAGATGGGCAGGAAGATGTAGGTGCGGGCGGCTACCCGCTGCCCGGCCATGAACAGCTCTGCCACCGTGATGTTGGACGCCAGCGAGGTGTCCTTGATCATGCCGATAAGGGAGTTGGACAGCGCGGGCACGGCGGTGCGCAGCGCCTGCGGCAGCACGATGCGGCGCATGATCTGCCACCAGCTCATGCCCACGCAGGAACCGGCCTCCAGCTGGCCCTGGGGCACGCTTTCCAGCGCGCCGCGCATGGTCTCGGCGCAGTAGGCACCCTCGTTGAAGGCAAAGGCGATGACCGCCGCCGGAAAGGCGTTCAGCATGATGCCCACGCTGGGCAGGCCGTAAAAGATGATGAACAGCTGCACCAGCAGCGGCGTGCCCCGGATGACCCAGATATAGAACCGGGCGATCTGCCGCAGCACCGGCACATTGGCGTATTGCACCAGCGCCACCGCCACCGCGATGATCATGGCAAAAAAGAAGGAGAGAAGGGTCAGCGGAATGGTCATGGTCAGGCCTGCCGTTAGGATGCGGGGCAGCGCCTCCACCAGCACGCTGACCGTGCGGTTGGATAAAAGTGCATCAAACATCGTTTTTTCCTCAAAGCTAAAAAATGCACAAGCCGGCAAAGCCCTTACCGACTAAAGCAGTATATACCTTAAAGTAGGGTCAAAGTCAAGAGACTGAATCACCAATCCCTACAAAACCTACCAGAATACTATAATAGCATGAAATGCCCCACAGTGCAAACGGTTTGCACAAAACGTGTGATGTGACCGAAAAATTGCATGAACTTGTTAAATATTTGTGCAATGCGGCAGATGCTTGACGCTGTGGACGCTTTCGTGTACAATGGTCATAGTAGTGCGCGGCTGCGGGGCAACGGCCCGGCGCAGCGCAAATCCACCGGCAGGGGCTTGCCTCTTGCCCGGTGCAGACACGGAGGATACGAACGTGAAAAAGTTTAGTATTGGTGTTCTGGGTGCAGGCACCTGGGGCATGGCTCTGGCACGGATGCTGACCGTCAGCGGCAACGATGTGCAGGTGTGGTCGGCCATTGAGGCCGAGGTGGACAACCTTTCCACCACCCGGGTGCACCCCAATCTGCCGGGAATGGTCATCCCGCAGGAGCTGCGTTTTACCAAAAGCATAGAGGAAGTGTGCACCGGCAAGGACGTGCTGCTGTTTGCGGTGCCGTCGGTGTTCGTGCGCGCCACGGCGGCCAAGGCGCGGCCCTATATCCGCTCCGGCCAGATCATCGTGGATGTGGCAAAGGGCATTGAGCCCGATACCTTATATACCATGACCGAGATCCTTGCCGACGAGCTGAGCCACGAGAACGGCCCCCGGGCGGTGCGTCTGGTGGCGCTCAGCGGCCCCACCCACGCCGAGGAGGTGGCGCTGGATCTGCCCACCACCATCGTTTCCGCCAGCCCGGATCTGGAGGCTGCCGAGGTAGTGCAGGAGGTGTTCAGCAACACCTGTATGCGCGTGTACACCAACACTGATATCAAGGGCGTGGAACTGAGCGGTGCTATGAAGAACGTCATCGCGCTGGGTGTCGGCATCTCCACCGGCCTTGGCTACGGCGATAACGCCCGCGCCGCTCTGATCACCCGCGGCATTGCCGAGATCGCCCGGCTGGGCGTGGCCATGGGCTGCAATGTCCAGACCTTTGCGGGTCTGGCCGGTATCGGCGATCTGATCGTCACCGCCACCAGTATGCACAGTCGCAACAACCGCGCCGGTATCCTGATCGGCAAGGGCGAAAGCCCGGAGCAGGCTGTGAAGGAGGTCGGCATGGTGGTGGAGGGCATCAACGCCCTGCCCGCCGCCATGGAGCTGGCCGAGAAGTACCATGTGGAAATGCCCATTGCCCAGACGGTGAACGCCATCGTCAAGGAGGGCATGAGCGCCAGCGATGCGCTGCGCAACCTGATGTCCCGCGACCGCAAGAGCGAGATGCCGCAGGGCTATGAGAGCGTGTGAACCTGAAATAATCGAAAAGAGGCTTCCGGAATGTCTGCGGGCATTCCGGAAGCCTCTTTTATTTGGCGGGAGGTACAGCAAAATTATTAAAACTTTTTACAGAAAACAGACACAAAAGGGTAGAAGGTCGGCAAACTTTCTGCTATACTGGAAACGATAGAATTTTTGGTCAGTGCAGCCGGAACAGAGCGGCGGGCGCTGGCACTGCAAGAAGGAGGAATGAGAAATGCCCTCTACCTACGCACACCGCCGCTTTGGCGCAAATGTGCTGGACCATCTGCCCGCGCCGCTGCGGGAAAAGCTGGAGGCGCACCGGGAGCTGTACGATATCGGCCTGCACGGGCCGGATGTGCTGTTCTATTACCATGCGGAAAAGTCCACCCCGGTCGCCGCGCTGGGCAACGCCATGCACGACGAGCCGGGCAGAACGTTCTTTGACCGGGCACGGCGGGTGGTGCACGAGGAAGCCGACCGCGAGGCTGCGCTGGCCTACGCGCTGGGCTTTGTGTGCCATTTTGCGCTGGACAGCACCTGCCACCCCTTTGTGGAACAGTTTACCCGAGAGAGCGGTGTGACTCACTGTGAGATCGAGACCGAGTTCGACAATATGCTGCTGCGCCGGGACGGCTATGACCCGCTGACCTTCTTTACCGCCAGCCATATCCACCCCAGCGCAGAGAACGCCCGGGTTATTGCGCCATTCTACAAGGATATTTCGGAGCAGACCGCACTGGAATCCCTGAAGGGGATGATCCTGGTGCATAAGGTGCTGCAGGCTTCGAACCCGGTCAAGCGCTGGGTGGTGCTGACCGGCATGAAGGTGCTGGGCAAGTACGATGGGATGCACGGCCTTGTGGCAAACCCGCAGCCGAACCCGCAGTGCACCGAGAGCAACCGCAAGCTGGATGCGCTGTACGCCAGGGCGCTGCCGCTGGCAGAGCGGCTGATCTTAGAGTATGTGGCAAAGCTGGACACGGACGAGCCGCTGGACGCCGCCTACGACCATACCTTTGGGGAGTTTTAAAAAACGCGCCGCCCGGCGGTGCAAAGAGGACAAGGGAAATACGATGAAAACTGAAAAATTCAAGGTGACACCGCTGGAGCGGGCATGGATCCTATACGATGTGGGCAACTCGGCCTTTGTGCTGATGATTGCCACGCTGGTGCCCATCTTCTTCAATGCGCTGGCCGAAGCCGGCGGCGTGAGCAAGGTGGACTATCTGGCCTACTGGGGCTACGCAAGCTCCATCGTTACGGTGGTCACCGCCATTCTGGGCCCCATTCTGGGCACGCTGGCTGACACCAAGGGCTTTAAAAAGCCCATCTTCATGCTCTGCCTCTTTGTGGGCGTCATCGGCTGCTGCGCCATGGGTCTGGCGGGCACTTGGCTGGCCTTTCTGGTCATTTTTATCATTGCCAAGATCGGCTACTCCGGCAGTCTGGTGTTCTACGACTCCATGCTGGGCGATGTGACCACCCCGGAGCGGATGGACATGGTGTCCTCCCGCGGGTACGCATGGGGCTATATCGGCAGCTGCGTGCCCTTTGTGGTCTGTCTGGCGCTGGTGCTGGGCAGCAGTGTGGTGGGGCTCAGCCAGATGACCGCGCTGTCCATCGCGCTGGTCATTACTGCTGTGTGGTGGCTGGCGGTCACCCTGCCGCTGCTGAAAAAGTACCGCCAGATCAACTATGTGGAGGTGGAGCAGCACGCCATCCGCCAGAGCTTTGTGCGCATTGGGCAGACCCTGAAGCATCTGCCGCAGGACAAGCAGGTGTTCTGGTTCCTGCTGGCCTTCTTCTGCTACATCGACGGCGTGTATACCATCATTGATATGGCCACTGCCTACGGCACGGCACTGGGGCTGGATACCACCGGCCTGCTGCTGGCGCTGCTGGTCACTCAGATCGTGGCTTTCCCTTCGGCGCTGATCTTTGGCCGCCTGAGCCAGAAATACGCGTCCAAGACCCTGATCCCGGTGTGCATCGCGGCCTATACCGGCATTGCCGTCTTTGCCTTCTTCCTGAAGAGTCAGTGGCAGTTCTGGGTGCTTGCCGTGGTGGTGGGTATGTTCCAGGGCGGTGTGCAGGCGCTGAGCCGCAGCCACTTTGCCAAGATCATCCCGCAGGAAAAATCTGGCGAATACTTCGGCCTGTTCGACATCTGCGGCAAGGGCGCCTCCTTCCTTGGCACCATGATCGTCAGCGTGGGCAGCCAGCTGACCGGCAGCGCCAACGTGGGTGTGGGCTCCATTGCCATCCTGTTTGTCATCGGCTTTGTGCTGTTCAGCATTTCCACCCGGACAGAAGAGACAAAGCAGGTCTGACCATTTTATGAAAAAACGAAGCCCGGAGCGTCCGCAGACGTTCCGGGCTTCGTTTTTGTTCAGAGGGGTCGCTGTACAAAATGCTGTCGGACGCGGGCGGCACAGGCAAAATTATCATGCAAAAAATACATCCTTGAAAAAAGTGGAATTAACCTATTGACAAACTAGGTAGAACGGGATATAATGCAAACATCCAATCCACCAGTCTTGTAGGGAAATGAAACAGAGGTTCCCCGGCAGGTGGTACATAGAGGAATGGAAAAGTTTTACCGGAAGGAGGGCACAAAGATGAAGCTGATCTGGAAAGAACTGCTGCACGCAAATTATCGCTGTGGGCGAATGCATACCAACCGGGCACCGGCATCGGATGTGTACTGTATGTTGCCCTCGGCTGTGCGAATGTGCACCCGAATGTGACAGCAGCAGCTCCGGTAGACCACACTGCCCGGTGCGCCTTTGAAAACGCATCGGGATTTTTTATACACAATAATAATACTTTTGGTATATAAAGAGAGGTAAATAACAATGTCTGAATATAAATTTGAGACCCTGCAGCTTCATGTCGGTCAGGAGCAGGCCGACCCCGCCACCGATGCCCGTGCGGTGCCCATCTACCAGACCACGTCTTATGTGTTCCGCAACAGCCAGCACGCCGCCGACCGCTTCGGTCTGGCCGATGCAGGCAACATCTACGGCCGTCTGACCAACTCCACGCAGGATGTGTTCGAAAAGCGCATCGCAGCGCTGGAGGGCGGCGTGGCAGCACTGGCTACCGCTTCCGGTGCAGCCGCCATCACCTACACCATTCAGGCACTGGCACAGGCCGGTGACCACATCGTGGCACAAAAGACCATCTACGGCGGCAGCTACAACCTGCTGGCGCACACTCTGACCCAGTTCGGCGTCAACACCACCTTTGTGGATGCCCACGACCTTGCACAGGTGGAGGCCGCTATCCAGCCCAACACCAAGGCTGTGTATCTGGAGACGCTGGGCAACCCCAACAGCGATATCCCGGATATCGACGCCATTGCCGCCATCGCCCACAAGCACGGCCTGCCGCTGGTCATTGATAACACCTTCGGCACCCCGTACCTCATCCGTCCCATCGAGCACGGCGCAGACATCGTGGTGCACTCTGCCACCAAGTTCATTGGCGGCCACGGCACCACGCTGGGCGGCATCATCGTGGACAGCGGCAACTTCGACTGGAAGGCCAGCGGCCGTTACCCCAACATTGCCGCCCCGAACCCCAGCTACCATGGCGTCTCCTTTGCGGATGCCGCAGGCCCTGCCGCTTTTGTCACCTACATCCGCGCTATCCTGCTGCGTGATACCGGCGCTACCATCTCCCCCTTCAACGCCTTCCTGCTGCTGCAGGGCACCGAGACGCTGAGCCTGCGCATTGAGCGTCATGTGGAGAACACCAAAAAGGTGGTGGAGTTCCTTGCCAACCACCCGCAGGTGGAAAAGGTGAACCATCCCTCGCTGCCGGATCACCCGGATCATGCCCTGTACCAGAAGTATTTCCCCAACGGCGGCGCATCCATCTTTACCTTTAACATCAAGGGCGGCCGCGAGGAGGCCTTTACCTTCATCGACAACCTGAAGATTTTCTCTCTGCTGGCCAACGTGGCGGATGTGAAGAGCCTTGTCATCCACCCGGCCTCCACCACCCACAGCCAGCTGACCGATGCCGAGCTGGCCGAGCAGCAGATCTACCAGAACACCATCCGCCTGTCCATCGGCACCGAGCACATTGATGATATCCTTGCCGATCTGGAAGCCGGCTTCGCAGCCGTCCGCGGCAAGTAAGCAGCGATTCTCTTTCCCGCAAAGGGAATGTGATCTTCCTTTTATTCCTGTCCAAGTCTCCATAAGTGTGCGACAAGACCCCCGGCTGCCCGCCGGGGGTCTTGTCATCTCGTTTATCTTTTACGACCCAACCCGTGAAAATGCAATACCGGAGCGTCCGCAGACGCTCCGGTATTGCTCTAATAAAAATAATTTTTCCTTGCATCATGCCCAAAGCGCAGGCGGCGGGCATTTCAAACCGTCTTACTCAGCGGCCGATCAGCAGGTCGCGGCGGCAGCGCAGACCCACAGAGAGGGTAGCATTGCTGCCCAGATGCCGCAGGGTGACGCGGGTGCCGGACTTCTGTCCCTCGCACAGCAGCGAGAGGTTCAGAGTGGTGGTGTTCTTCTCGGTCACCAGCACCAGCGTTTTCACGCCGTTGGCCTGCAAAGTCTGCATATCCTCGATGGTGGTGCGGAAAGTAGCCACCTCGGCGGGGACGTCCAGCGTCAGCACGCCGTCCTTCTGGCGGGCGGTGTACAGCAGCTGCTTGCCCAGCAGACCCTTGACGGTGTAGCGTGCCTCGGTCTTTGCGGTGTCGGCCAGCTCATCGCCGGAGATCAGCATGATATTGCCCTGAATGGGATTGCCCTCCGGGGCACCGTAGCCGCCGTAGCTGGGGTCTTTTTCGCCCACGGCAACGTCACCGCTGTGCAGTGCGATGTCACCCTGCACCATCTGCTCCTGCGGGGGCAGATAGCCCTCCACGCAGGTGGAATCCACCTCGGCGGCAAATGCACCCACGCTCAGCATGGCAGCGGCACACACCGCCACAGCGGCACAGCTCAGGGTACGGACAAACTTTTTGTTCAGCATCTTCATAGGAAATACCTCCTGAAAACGGCAGCCGCAGGGACTGCCTTGTTTTTTTGCATCATAATCTTTTTTGGAACCATGGTTCAGCTGCGGCGCATTCACAATGGAAAACCGCCGTATCTGCTTTGTAAACGGATACGGCGGCCGGATTATTGCAAAAGATTCAAAAATTTTTATTTTCAGGGATTTTCTGGTTTATTTTCGGTGTCGTCGCGGTTGAGGATATCCATGAACTCCTCGCCGGTGATGGTCTCTTTCTGGTACAGGTACTGGGCCAGTTCGTCCAGTTTGGCGCGGTTCTCGGTCAGGATGCGGATGGCCTTTTCGTGCTGGGTCTTGACCAGATCTACCACCTTCTGATCGATCTCGCGCTGGGTCTGGGCACTGCAGGCCAGCGAGGTATCGCCGCCCAGATACTGGTTGTTCACGGTCTCCAGCGCCACCATGTCAAATTCATCGCTCATGCCGTAGCGGGTCAGCATGGCGCGGGCAAGTTTGGTGGCCTGCTCGATATCGTTAGACGCGCCGGTGGTGATAGAATTGAAGGCTACCTTCTCGGCGGCGCGGCCGCCGGTCAGGGTAGCGATCTTGTTTTCCAGCTCGGCCTTGTTCATCAGGTAGTGGTTGCCCTCGTCCACCTGCATGGTGTAGCCCAGTGCGCCGGAGGTGCGGGGAATGATGGTGATCTTCTGCACCGGGGCAGAGTTGGACTGCTTGGCTGCCACAAGGGCATGGCCGATCTCGTGGTAGGCTACGATGCACTTTTCGTGGTCGGTCAGGATGGAGTTCTTCTTCTGGTAGCCGGCAATGACCACCTCGATGCTCTCCTCAAGGTCGGCCTGCGTCACGCTCTTGCGCCCTGCCCGTACGGCACGAAGAGCAGCTTCATTCACAATGTTGGCCAGCTCTGCGCCGGAGGCACCGGAGGCCATGCGTGCCACGGTGTTGAAGTCCACACCCGGGGCGATCTTCACCTTTTTGGCGTGTACCTTCAAAATTTCTTCGCGGCCCTTCAGGTCGGGCAGCTCCACGGGCACACGGCGGTCAAACCGGCCGGGACGGGTCAGGGCAGGGTCGAGGGAATCCGGGCGGTTGGTAGCCGCCAGAATAATGACACCAGTGTTGCCCTCAAAGCCGTCCATCTCGGTAAGCAGCTGGTTCAGGGTCTGCTCGCGCTCATCGTTGCCGCCAAACTGGCCGCTGTTGCGCTTCTGGCCAATGGCGTCGATTTCATCAATGAATACGATGCAGGGTGCTTTTTCTTTGGCCTGCTTGAACAGGTCACGCACCTTGGAGGCACCCATGCCCACGAACATCTCCACGAACTCCGAGCCGGAGATGGAGAAGAAGGGCACGTTGGATTCGCCTGCCACGGCCTTGGCCAGCATGGTCTTGCCGGTGCCCGGAGGGCCTACCAGCAGAATGCCCTTGGGCATGGAGGCGCCGATCTCCTCGTACTGCTTGGGGTCGTGCAGATAATTGACGATCTCCTGCAGGTTCTCCTTGGCTTCGTCCTCACCGGCCACATCCGCAAAGCGGATGCCGTGGGTGGACTGCACATACACCTTTGCGTTGGATTTGCCCGCGCCGCCAAACATCATGGAGCCCGGGCCGCCGCCTGCTTTTTCCATCAGCTTTTTGTTCATCTGGTTGCCGATGAAGCTGAACAGCAGGATGGGCAGCACGAACCACAGCAGAAAGCTGAGCACCGGCGAACCCTGCTCCACGATCTCGCTGGAGAACTGTGCACCTGCGTCGTACAGGCGCTCGGTCAGACTGGGGTCGTTCATCAGGCCGGTCTTGTAGATCTGCTTGTTGTCCTTATCCGTAAAAATGATCTGGTTGGACTGGATATCCACCTTGCCGATGTTTTCCTGCTCGGTCATGCTCATAAAGGTGCCGTAGTCTACCTCCTGCACCTGACGCTCGGCCAGCCACGGCATGACCACAAGGTTGATGACCAGCAGCACCAGCAACACGATGGCATAGTAGATAGCCAGCGGCTTTTTGGATGGCTTGACTTCTTTCATGGGATGTTCCTCCTTCTATATAAAGTGGGCTTCCACCCGTTTGCTGCGTCCAGTATACCACACCTTACCGCCTAGCAACAGCGCAGCGAGGGCAACTTTGCAAAAACTTAGCAGTTTCTTAACAAAGAGGGCTAAAGCCGCTCAGTTACCATATTATAGGTGCGCAAAGGGCTTGCCGGATGAGGGGGCAGGGGAGCAACGACCTCAATTTTGCATGATTTACCCCATGGTATTGTGAAATGCTTTCATCTTTATCCTGAACGAAACTTCTTGACACTTTCTGGCAGGCGTGCTAAAATTATCTCACTTTCAACAAAGTGCAAATGCGTTGACGGGGATAAAACGATCTTTCTTCTGCGTGCAGAGAGCCGCCGGGTGGTGCAAGGCGGGTGCAGAGAACTTCGGATACTGGCCCCCGAGCGGCAGAACTGAACGGACAAGTAGGTTCTGACGGACGCCCACCGTTACAGGGGCAGCGATTCGCTGTTTTGGCCGATCGTGCAAAGTGGCTGTACCTGACCGTGCAGCAAGGAGAGTGGTACCACGGGTGCCCTGTAAAAGCAATTTACAGGCTCTCGTCTCTCAAGGTTTTCGCCTTGAAAGACGGGAGCCTTTTTGTATGCGGATACCCCTTCAGGCATCGCTGCGCGATGCCAGCTCCCCCCAAGGGGGCGCCTTTGGGCAATACCGCAAACTTTACCGCATTCCGGAAAGCCGTCCCCTTGGGGAAGGTGGATGCGAGTGAAACGAGCAGACGGAAGGGGTGCATTTTTATGCACCACAACATCAGGAGGACAACAGGATGATGGACGCTACCAAGTACGCACCGGGGTACTACCCGGTACCCGCCGGTTATGACAGCTGGGTAAAAAAAGACCATATTGAAAAGGCTCCCGCATGGTGCAGCGTGGATCTGCGGGACGGCAATCAGGCACTGATCGTGCCCATGAGCCTTGCAGAAAAGCTGGAGTTCTTCCAGATGCTGGTGAAGATCGGCTTCAAGGAGATCGAGGTGGGTTTCCCCGCCGCCAGTGAGACCGAGTACGAGTTCCTGCGCACCCTGATCGAAAAGAACATGATCCCCGCCGATGTCACCGTGCAGGTGCTGACCCAGTGCCGCGACCATATCATCCGCCGCACCTTCGAGGCGGTCAAAGGCGCACCCCGGGCGGTGATCCATTTCTACAACTCTACCTCCGTGGCACAGCGGGAGCAGGTGTTCCACAAGTCCAAGGAGGAGATCAAGCAGATCGCCGTGGACGGCGCAAAGCTGGTCAAGCAGCTCAGTGAGGAGTACGAAGGCAACTTCCTGTTTGAGTACAGCCCCGAAAGCTTTACCGGCACCGAGGTGGACTACGCCGTAGAGGTGTGCAACGCCGTGCTGGATATCATGCAGCCCACCCCGGAGCGCCCCATGATCATCAACCTGCCGGTGACCGTGGAGATGAGTATGCCCCATGTGTACGCCAACCAGATCGAGTATTGCGACAAGCACCTGAAGTACCGCGACAGCGTGATCATCTCCACCCACCCCCACAACGACCGCGGTACCGGCGTGGCCTGCGCAGAGCTGGCAGTGCTGGCGGGCGCACAGCGCGTGGAGTGCTGCCTGTTTGGCAACGGCGAGCGCACCGGCAATGTGGACGCTGTGACGCTGGCCATGAATATGTACAGCCACGGCGTAGACCCCAAGCTGGACTTCTCGGATATGCCCGCCATCTGCGCCACCTACGAGCGGGTGACCCGGATGCATATCTACGAGCGCACCCCCTACGCCGGGCAGCTGGTGTTTGCTGCCTTCTCCGGCAGTCATCAGGACGCCATTGCCAAGGGCATGGCGTACCGCAAGCAGACCGGCGAACACCGCTGGACCTGTCCCTACATCCCGGTGGACCCCCACGACATCGGCCGCACCTACGACGCCGACGTTATCCGCATCAACAGCCAGAGCGGCAAGGGCGGCATCGGTTTTGTGCTGGAACAGAACTACGGCTACAATCTGCCCCCCAAGATGCGGGAGGCGCTGGGCTACAAGGTCAAGAGCGTGTCCGACCACAGCCACAAGGAGCTGAGCGCCGCCGAGGTGCTGCACATCTTCGAGGATACCTACCTCAACCGCGCAAAGCCGCTGAACGTGGTGGAAGCCCACTTTGCACAGGTGAACGGCATTACCGCCACAGTCACGCTGGAGCTGAACGGCCAGCGCAAGGTGGTCACCTCGGTGGGCAACGGCCGTCTGGATGCCGTAGCCAACGCCATCCAGAGCGCCACCGGTATGGACTTCCATCTGGAAAACTACTCTGAGCACAGTCTGGACGAGGGCTCTACCTCCCGTGCGGCCTCCTATGTGGGGCTTGTCTGGGGCGACAACACAGTCACATGGGGTGCCGGTACCGACACCGACATCATCGTGGCCGGTATCCGTGCCCTCGTCAGTGCGATCAATAATCGATAAAAAGGAGAAAACTACCATGGGAATGACCCTGACGCAGAAGATCCTTGCCGCACACGCCGGACTGCCGGAGGTCAAGGCAGGCCAGCTCATCAACGCAAAGTTGGACATCGTGCTGGGCAACGATATCACCACCCCGGTGGCCATCAACGAGTTTGAACGCGCCGGTTTCGACCGCGTGTTTGATAAAGAGCATATCGCTATCGTGCTGGATCACTTTGTACCTAATAAGGATATCAAAAGTGCTACCCAGTCCAAGCAGTGCCGGGAATTCGCCAATAAATACGATATCCTCAACTTCTACGATGTAGGCCAGATGGGCATTGAGCACGCGCTGCTGCCGGAAAAAGGCATCGTCACCGCCGGAGACTGCGTGATCGGCGCGGACAGCCACACCTGCACCTATGGTGCGCTGGGTGCCTTCTCCACCGGTGTAGGCTCTACCGATATGGCCGCAGGCATGGCCACCGGCATGGCATGGTTCAAGGTGCCCTCTGCCATCAAGTTCGTGCTTACCGGCAAGTTTAACCCCCGGGTGTCCGGCAAGGATCTGATTTTGCATATCATCGGCATGATCGGTGTGGACGGCGCACTGTATAAGTCTATGGAGTTCACCGGCCCGGGCGTGGCAGGCCTTACCATGGACGACCGCCTGTGCATCTGCAATATGGCCATTGAGGCCGGTGCCAAGAACGGCATCTTCCCGGTGGACGAGGTGACCAAGGCTTATCTTGCAGGCCGCAGCCAGCGCCCGCCGGTGTTCTACGAAGCTGACCCCGATGCCGTGTACGAAAAGACCATCGAGATCGACCTCAGCGCATTGGAGCCCACCGTCAGCTACCCCCATCTGCCCGAGAATACCCACAAGGCCAGCGAGGGCAAGGACATCAAGATCGATCAGGTGGTCATCGGCAGCTGCACCAACGGCCGCTTGGAGGACATGGAAGCCGCCTACAACATCCTCAAGGGCAAGCACATCGCCAAGGGCGTGCGCGGCATCATCATCCCCGCCACCATGGCTGTTTATAAGGAGTGCATCCTGCGGGGCTGGACTACCGCCTTTATCGATGCGGGCTGCATCGTATCCACCCCCACCTGCGGCCCCTGTCTGGGCGGCTACATGGGCATTCTGGCAGCGGGCGAGCGCTGCGTTTCCACCACCAACCGCAACTTTGTGGGACGCATGGGTCATGTGGACAGTGAGGTCTATCTAGCTTCTCCCGCCACCGCCGCCGCCAGCGCCCTGACCGGCTACATCACCGACCCGCGCACGGTCTGACCCGAAAGGAGCATGAGCATGAACGCAAGAGGTTCTGTTTTTAAATACCCGGATAACGTGGATACCGACGTCATCATCCCGGCACGCCACCTGAACACACAGGACGCCAAGGAGCTTGCCAGCCACTGCATGGAGGATATCGACAAGGATTTTGTGAACCGGGTGCAGCCTGGTGATATCATGGTGGGCGGCTGGAACTTTGGCTGCGGCTCCTCCCGCGAGCACGCACCCCTGTGCATCAAGACTGCCGGCATTGCGGTGGTCATTGCCAAAAGCTTTGCCCGCATCTTCTACCGCAACAGCATCAACATCGGCCTGCCCATCATGGAGTGCCCGGAGGCTGTGGATGCCATCGAGGCAGGGGACACCGTTCAGGTAGACTTTGACACCGGCGTCATCACCGACGAGACCAACGGCAAGGTGTTCTACGCCGAGCCCTTTCCGCCCTTTATCCAGAACATCATCTCCGCCGGCGGCCTGATGAAGGCCATCCAGAAATAAGCCCATCCCCATCCGTGAAAATGTGTTTGGAGCATAAAAGGAGTACCTCATGGAAAAAAATATTGCTGTCATCTGGGGCGATTGCTCCAGCCCGGAGATCGTAAAGCAGACCCTCCGGGTGCTGGATAAGGTGGCCGAAAAGTATGGCCATACCTTCCATTACACTGCTGCCGCCATGGGCGGTGAAGCTATTGATAAGTACGGCGACCCGCTGCCCCAGCACGAGCTGGACAAGTGCCTTGCCGCCGACAGCGTGCTGCTGGGCGCGGTGGGCGGCCCCAAGTGGGAGGGCCTGCCCGGGGAGCAGCGGCCGGAAAAAGGCCTGCTGCGGCTGCGCGCCGGCATGGGGCTGTACGCCAACAACCGCCCGGCTAAGATCTGGCCGCAGCTGGCACCTGCCAGCCCCTTAAAGCCCGAGATCGTGGCACAGGGCATTGACTTTATCATTGTGCGGGAGCTGATCGGCGGCGTGTATTTCGGCCAGCACCAGACCCACACGCTGGAAAACGGCGAAAAGCAGGCTGTGGATACCATGCCCTATGCGGAGCACGAGATCGAGCGCATTGGCCGCATCGGCTTCGAGACCGCCCGCAAGCGCCGCAAAAAGCTGTGCTGCGTGGACAAGGCCAACGTGCTGGATACCAGCCGCCTGTGGCGCACCGTGATGCACCGGCTGCAGGCCGAGTACCCGGATGTGGAGTACAGCGAGATGTTCGTGGACAACTGCGCTATGCAGATCGTGAAGAACCCCGCCCAGTTTGACGTGATCGTCACCGAGAATATGTTCGGCGACATCCTGTCGGACGAGGCTTCTATGATCACCGGTTCCATCGGTATGATCCCGTCCTCCAGCCTTGGCGACGGCACCCGGGGTCTGTACGAGCCCATCCACGGCTCTGCCCCGGACATTGCAGGCAAGGACATCGTAAACCCCACTGCCTGCATCCTGTCTGCTGCCATGATGCTGCGGTACTCCTTTGGCATGGCAGCGGAAGCCGATGCCATTGAGAACGCTGTGAGCCGTGTGCTGGACAAGGGTCTGCGCACCGCCGACAACATGAGCGATGGCTGCACCTGCCTTGGCTGCACCGCCATGGGCGATGCCATTCTGGCAGAGCTTTAAGCCGCAGCGCTATTTTTAATGAAACAAGCCCGGAAGGTCTACCGACCTTCCGGGCTTGAATTTTTTATATTATTACAGCATCTTGGAGAGGAAGGCTTTCAGGCGGGGATGCTTGGGGTTGGTGAACAGCTCCTGCGGCGACTCATCCTCCTGAATTTTGCCGTCATCGATGAAGATGACCCGGTTGGACACCTCGCGGGCAAAGCCCATTTCGTGGGTGACCACCAGCATGGTGATGCCGGTGTGTGCCAGCTCCTTCATCAGCTCCAGCACCTCGCCCACCATCTCGGGGTCAAGGGCGCTGGTAGGCTCGTCGAACAGGATCACGTCCGGATCCATTGCCAGCGCGCGGGCGATGGCAATGCGCTGCTGCTGACCACCGGACAGGCTCTTGGGGTAGGCGTTGGCCTTGTCGGCCAGACCTACGCGCGCCAGCAGCTCGTCTGCACGGGCAGAGATGGCCTCTTTGTCCTTCAGCTTCAGCAGGCTGGGTGCCAGCTCAAGGTTCTTTTTCACGGTCAGGTGAGGGAACAGGTTGAAGTGCTGGAACACCATGCCCATCTTCTGGCGCACGGCATCGATGTGTGTCTCGTTTACCTCCACACCCTCAAACTTGATGGAGCCGGAGGAGGGGGTCTCCAGCCGGTTCAGGCAGCGCAGAAAGGTGGATTTGCCGCAGCCGGAAGGGCCGATCAGGCAAACCACGTCGCCGCGGTAGATATCAAGGTCGATGCCCTTCAGCACATCCAGTGTGGGGTCGGCCTTTTTTGCGCCGCGCTTCTTTACGCCGCCGTAGGTCTTGGTCAGGCCGCGTACTTCCAAAATCTTATCGGTCACTTTGTGCCAGCCTCCTCTCAAACTTGCTCAGCAGCCATGTAAACAGCATAACAAGGATCAGGTAGATCAGTGCAACGCCCAGCAGGGGGAACATGGCTTCGTAGGTACGGTTCATAATGCCCTGTGCAGCATACAGCAGCTCCTTGCCGCCGATGGTGGTGATCAGGGAAGTATCCTTGAGCAGAATGATGAACTCGTTGCCCAGTGCAGGCAGCACCGCACGGATGGCCTGCGGGATGATGATGACCACCATGGTGGTCATGTAGTTCAGGCCAAGGCTGCGTCCGGCTTCCATCTGGCCGGGGTCCACAGCCATCAGGCCGCCGCGGATGATCTCGGATACATACGCGCCAGAGTTGATGCCTAAGGTCAGCGCACCTACCATGGTAAAGTTGCGGCTGTTGGCAAAAATGACCATGCTCATGATCAGCAGCTGCACCATCATGGGCGTGCCGCGGATGATGGTGGTGTACACTTGACACACCGCGTTAAAAAAGCCCAGCACCGCGTTTTTGTGGCCGGGGCGCTGCTGGTCGTGGGTCACGCGCACCAGCGCCACCACGCTGCCCAGCACCACGCCCAGCGCCAGCGCCAGTGCGGTGACCAGCAGGGTGGTGCCCACACCGCTGATGTACTGCATCCAGCGGTCCTTCAGCAGAAAGGCCTGATAAAACTTGAAAAAGAAATCCTGTTCAAAGCTTAGCTTTGTGCCGCTGTTGAGCAGCTCTTTGAGCAGTTCGTATTGCGCAGCCATTCACATCCTCGCTTTCTGTTTGTCAATAAATTGTAACCACTTTTTTCTAAAAAAAGAGGTGCCCCGGAGCGGGGCGCCTCCTTGGGTACGGAAATGGTACAGGGCACGCAGCTTAGTTTGCGTTGATGTACTTGTCCACGATGGCCTGCAGGGTGGCGTCAGCCTTCAGATCCTCCAGAGCCTTGTTGACAGCGTCCTCCAGTGCAGAACCCTTTGCCATGCCGATGGCGTAATCCTCCTCGGCGTAGCTGGTATCCAGCACCTTCAGGCCGGGGTTGGCGGCAACGTACTCCGTAGCGGGAGCGTTGTCGATGACCACTGCATCCACCTGACCGTTGTTCAGTGCCTGCACAGCGGTCAGGCCGCTGTCGTAGGCCACAACAGAGTCCTCGCCGAAGTCATCGGAGCAGTAGATGTAGCCGGTGGTGCCGCGCTGGGTGCCGATCTTCTTGCCGGCCAGATCGTCGGGAGAAGCAATGTCGGAATCGTTGGGCACGATGATGGACTGGATGCCGGTTGCGTAGCTGTCGGAGAAGTCCATCACAGCCTTGCGCTCGTCGGTCACGGTAACGCCAGCCATCACGATGTCTGCCTTGCCCTGCTGCACGCTGAGCAGTGCGGCGTCAAACTCCATGTCATCGATCTGCAGTTCCAGACCCAGCTTCTCGGCAATGGCCTTGGCGGTGTCTACATCGATGCCCTCGATCTCACCGGAGTCGGTGGTCATCTCGTACGGAGGGAAGGTGGCGTTGGTGGCCATGGTCAGCTTACCAGCCTCCACGGTGGTCAGTTCAGCAGCGGCGGAAGAAGCAGCCTCGGAGGAAGCGGCAGAGCTTGCCACAGAGGAAGCAGCAGAGCTTGCGGAACCACCGCAGGCGGTCAGAGCCAGAGCAGCAACGGAAACAGCAGCGGCAGCCATGAAGCTGCGGCGAGAGATCTTTTTCATATTCAAACACTCCTCAATCTATGCAATATAGTTCGCTTTGCCCCGATGGGATGCGATTCATCGCGCTTTCGGGGAACGCACTTAGTATAGTTTGTACAAAACGAAAAGTCAATACTTGTGCATAATAATCCGTGAAATTGAAACGATTTTGCAAACATTTATGCAATAACGGAGAAAATATGTGAATATATGCAGTATAAACCGGCTTTTACAGGCTTCTTGCAAGCTCCTCCGCGCTGCGCTTAGGCACGCAGTAGTCGCGGTTTTCGTCCAGATAGTACTTTACACCGGTCTGCTCGGTCATGGGGACGATGCTGGCTTTGTGGGTGGGGTAGCCAAAAGCCACCATAAAGGCCAGCTTCTGCGGCTCCTCAATGCCCAGCAGCGCGGTCAGGGCGGGCTTATTGATCGCGCCCATGATGCAGCTGCCCACGCCCTTGTCCCATGCGGCAAGGGTCATGTTGGCAAGTGCAATGCCGGTGTCGGTGGCAAGGTCGCCGGGAATGGCGGTATCCTGCACCACAGCTGCATAAAAGGTGGGCAGCTCGTCCGCCTTGGGCGTGCCCTGCTCCGGCGGCAGATAGCCAGCCCATTTGACCAGCGGCTGTACCTTGGCCACCATCTCCGGGCTTTGCACCAGCACCAGACGCACCGCCTGCCGGTTTGCCCCGCAGGAGGACAGCCGCACGGCCTGTACGATATCATCCACCACATCCTGCGGCACGGCCTTTTGTGCAAACCGGCGGTAGGTGCGGCGGGTAGTCAGAAGTTCCATAACAGACATTATAAATCGCTCCTTTATCCGGTAAAATACAAAACGGAAAAAAACTATATAAAGTATAACAGATGCACCGGCGCACAGCAATGGCTGCGGCGTGGTTTTTTGCGGATACGGCGGCTGTATTGTAAAGGATAGTGACACTTATTCTTGTATCCTTGTATTTTTTTGGTGAATGTTTCCATGAAATACTTGACAATGGGGGGTAGGTAAAGGTATTATATAGGTGTAAACGCGTTACATGCAGTGTAAGGCGTGCTTGAAAGAAAGATTGTGAGGTTGATTATTATGTCTAATATCTCTCGTCGTCAGTTCCTGAAGGGCGCAGGTGTCGCTACTCTGGCTGTTGCTGCTGCTGGCGTGCTGGCTGGCTGCTCCAAGGAGGATGTTCCTGTGATTCCTGAAGTGACCACTCGTCCTGTGATGGTCATCTTTATGGCAGACAAAGGCAATGGCGAGACCGTGGTTGTGGGTGAGACTGCCAAGATTGATGTTCTGAAGACCGAGGACTCTGTGAAGGTTGCTGACATCGATAAGAAGCTGTTGCCCGAAGGTTACCATCTGGAGAACGAAAAGGCAGTCGTCGAGATTCGCAAGGATGCCTCTAAGGGCGAGCACATCATCGTCTTTGTGACTGATGTGACCTACACGCCTGCTACCAAGGAAGTTGATATTAAGGTGGCTATCACCAAACCGAAGGCTGGCGAAGCTGTCATGACTACTGTGAAGGCTAACGTTAAGAAGGATGCAACCACTATTTCCGCAGCTGAGATCACTCTGCCGGATGGCTTTACTTGGGCAGAGGGTACCGAGATGGATCGTCAGTACGATATCGCTACCTACGTTTTCCCCATTAAGCACATCGCTTGATTGTGCGCGTAGTAACTTAATAGGTTAATAAGCACTAAATGGGCATCTGCATTTGCAGATGCCCATTTTTAACGAAATGACGTATATAAGGGTTGAACCCTTGTTCTGCCACTTCTTCGGCAACGGGCAACCGCTTCCGTCAAAGCCTGCGGCTTTGCAAACCCTCTCAGGCTCACTGCGTTCGCAAGGCGAGATGACTGAGAGGGTCTTACTTTCTCTTCGGCAGCGGTACGCACAGCACCAGACTGATGCCGATAGCCAGCGCCACCGCAATTTTAAAGGTGCTGATGCCCTTGGCAAGGGCAAGGGCGTTTTCGTTCTGGATGAAATAGTAGGCGGTGTAGTAGATGCCCGCGCCCGGCACAAGCGGGAAAATGCCGGTCAGCAAAAACACCGTGACCGGCGTTTTTTGGGTAATGGCAAACACGCGGGTAAGGATGGTAAGCGGAATGACCGCCAGCAGGGAGGCCGTGGCGGCGTCTGCGCCCAGCAGGGTCAGCAACTCGTACCACAGCCAGCCCACAGCGCCTACCAGCGCGCAGTAGGGCAGGCAGCGCCGGGGGCACGCAAACAGAATGGCAAAGCTCAGCGTGCCCGCCGCGGCCAGAAAAAACTGCGCGGTCAGCTCGCTGATCTGTACAGCTGTAAGGGACATCATACCACGACCACCCCCGTAAGTACTGTGTACAGCCGTAGCACAAGACCGGTGCCTATGGCAATGCTGGCGGCAATGAGCAAGGCGTCGATCATGCGGATGGTGCCGGAAAGGTAATCGCCCTGCACAAAGTCCCGGATGCCCATGGTAAAGGCGATGCCCGGGGTCAGGATCATCAGCGTGCCGATGATAGCGTGGCTGGCAGAGGTGTGCAGCAGATTGCACAGCAGAATGCACACCAGCGTGATCAGCGCGGCGGTGCTGATCTTCTGGAAGCCGCCGGGCACCTCATGCCGCCCGCACCACAGCAGATACCAGCTGGCCACCAGCCCCGCCCCGGCAGCTGCCAGTGCACTGCGCAGGTTGCCGCCGAACATCATGGCAAAGCAGAACGCCCCGCACAGCCCGGAAAGCAGCTGCACATGATCTTTGGGGAAGGGCAGCTGCCGCGCCAGCACCAGACGGCTCTCGGCTTCGTCCAAGGTCATCCCTGTCTGGGCGATCTGGCGGGAAAGCTCGTTCACCGCCGCCACCCGCCCCAGATGGGTGGTGCGCACCGGTACGTTGCGCACCTCGCTGATCTCGGCAGTGCCGGCACTGGCAAAAATGCCGTTGGTCAGCACATAAACGTGGAACTCCCGCAGATGGAAGCTGCGCGCCATGATCTCCATGGTCTGCTCCACCCGGAACACCTCCGCACCATTTTCCAGCAGGGTCTGCCCTGCGGCCATGATAAAATCCATGATGCGGCGGCGCAGCTCTTCATCGGGAAAATGGTCTCTGCTGTTCATTGCCTGCGCTCCTTGCAAAAGATGATACCCTATTTTATCATGTGCACCAGCCGCATACAAGGGCGTATAATAAAAAGCTCTGGAAACACCAGAGCTTTCTTGCGAAAAGGGTCGGAATATGTTATAATTGTCCTGTCGCTGAAAAGCGATCGAAAGGTACTGCACATACGGCAGGCGGTTGGCTCTCACTTCCGGAAGGAGGTGAGAACATGCCTATTACTTTGACATTCCACTTGTTTGGATTTACGTTTACGATCAAGGTAAGAAAGTAAAAACCGCCACCCCCCACAGGTGACGGTTTTTCTTTGGATAAAAGTTAAACTAAAAACCTAAAGGGCCAACCGCTTGTCGCAGTGCCTTTTGTAGTTATAGTATAACCCTTTTTGTGCGCATTGTCAAGCAAAACGGGCGCGGCAAAAGGCCGGAAGCCATATCCCTACCCAAAAACTTCGTTGAAGGTGTTGACAAATGCCGCCGATGGGTTTATTATAGTGTCAATATCACAAAAATGGCTGTGAAGAGAAGAGTAGGCCTTCGCATTGATCCTTACCAGAGAGCCCGGGCGGTGGAAAAGGGCAGGAAGCAGGAAGCTGAAAATGGTCTCGGAGCCGTGCGGACGAGGCGCAGGAGTGCTAAGCCCGCAACGGGATGCGCCCGTTACAGCGTCCGGCTGTAAGCAGTACACGCTGCCGCAGCATCGAGGCTGTATCCGTAAGGGTACAGTGAACCAAGGTGGTACCACGGAAGTATGTTCATGCCTCCGTCCTTGCAGAGTCTAAGGCTCGTAAGGACGGGGGCATTTTTTCATTCATCCGTTCAAGGCTGCGCGCGGAAAGGTGCCGTGCGGGCCGCAGTACATAATAGAGAACAATAGAGAGGGAACAAAACTATGATTACTCGTCGCGATTTTCTGAAAGTTACCGGTGTGGCAGCCGCAGCCGCTGCCCTGACTGCCTGCGGTGGTTCTTCTTCCACTGCTTCTTCCGCCGCTGCATCCGGCAGCGTGGCATCTTCTGCCGCTGCTAAGCTGGATAAGATCAAGGTGGCTGTGCCCAACGATACCACCAACGAGGCCCGTGCCCTGACCCTGCTGGAGAAGAACGGCTTCTTCAAGCTGAAGGCAGATGCCGGCCTGACCGCCACCAAGAATGACATCGAGGAGAACCCCCTGAACGTCACCGTGGACGAGGTGGAGGCCGCTCAGGTGCCCAACGTCCTGCAGGACGAGGACTACGCCGTCATCAACTCCAACTACGCCATCTCTGCCGGTCTGAACCCCATGACCGATGCACTGGCCATGGAGGACGGCTCTTCTGCTTACGTCAACATTCTGGTGTGCAAGGACGGCAATCAGGAGGAGCCTAAGATCAAGGCTCTGGCTGCTGCCCTGCAGAGCCAGAAGGTGAAGGACTTCATGGACGAGACCTACAAGGGCTCCGTGGTGTCCGTTGTGGAGAACCCCACCGACGGCTATGATTCCACTGTGGATTATGACGCTCTGAACGGCCAGACCGTCAGCTGCGCCGCTACTCCCGCTCCCCACTGCGAGGTGCTGGAGGTGTGCAAGGAGATCCTTGCCGCCAAGGGCATCACGCTGGACATCCAGGAGTACGACGACTATGTGATCCCCAACCAGATCGTCGAGGACGGTCAGGTAGACACCAACTACTTCCAGCATCAGCCGTATCTGGACAACTTCAACGCCGAAAAGGGTACCCATCTGGTATCTGTTGCCGGTATTCACGTAGAGCCCATGGGCGTCTACGGCGGCAAGCAGGACAGTCTGGCACCCATCGAGGGATAATCTACCATCGAGGGATAAGCTAAAGGAGCAATTTCTGTGATCGAACTCAAGTATCTTTCCAAGACCTTCCAGATGAAGGATGGCGCGGTGAAAGCGCTGCAGAACATCAACCTCACCATTCCCGATGGCTCCATCTACGGCATCATCGGTATGTCCGGTGCGGGCAAATCCACGCTGGTGCGCTGCATCAACCTGTTGGAACGCCCCACCGGCGGCAGCGTGGTGATCGACGGCGTGGCTATGGAGACCCTGTCTCCCGCCTCGCTGCGCAAGCGCCGTCGGGAGATCACCATGATCTTCCAGCAGTTCAACCTGCTTATGCAGCGCACCTGCCTGAAGAACGTCTGCTTCCCTATGGAGCTGGCAGGCGTAAAGAAGGCGGAGGCCGAAAAGCGCGCCATGGAACTGCTGGAGATGGTGGGTCTGCCGGATAAGGCCAACGCCTACCCGGCACAGCTGTCCGGCGGTCAGAAGCAGCGCATCGCCATTGCCCGCGCACTGGCCACCAACCCCAAGGTGCTGCTGTGCGACGAGGCTACCAGTGCGCTGGACCCCAACACCACCCACTCCATCCTGACCCTGATCAAGGATATCAACCGTAAGCTGGGCATCACCGTGGTGGTCATTACCCATCAGATGAGCGTGGTGGAGGAGATCTGCGACAGCGTGGCCATTCTGGACGGCGGTATGGTCGTGGAACAGGGCTCGGTACAGGAGATTTTTGCTAACCCCAAAACGGCGGCTGCCAAGCGTCTGGTGGCTCCCAACGGCGGCAGCGCAGCGCGGGATCTTTCCTGCTTTGCGCCGGATGACCATGTGGTGCGCGTTACCTTTAATGGTTCCTCCACTGCAAAGCCGCTGGTGGCAAGCCTTGCCGCCGAAAAGGGCATTCTGGTGTCGGTGCTCAGCGCCGATACCCGCGATCTGAGCGGCCAGTGCTACGGTTCCATGCTGCTCAAGCTGCCCGCAGAACTTGCGGTCGCACAGCAGGCTGTGGAGTATATGCGCAGCCAGTCCGGCGTAACGGTAGAGGAGGTGACCGGTATATGAATATCGCAGCTTACGGCTTTGCCATCTGGGAGACCTTTTATGTAACGGTGCTCTCCACCGCCTTTGCGCTGGTGTTGGGCCTGCCGCTGGGCGTGCTGCTGGTAGCCGGTGACAAGGATGGCATTCTGCCCCTGCCCGGCTGGCTGATGCATCTGATCAACATCGTCATCAACATCCTGCGCAGTGTGCCCTTCCTCATTCTGATGATTTGCGTGTTCCCGCTTACCCGCGCCATCGTGGGCACTACGGTGGGCACCAAGGCCACCATTGTTCCGCTGGTGGTCGCCGCCTTCCCCTTCGTGGCACGTCTGGTGGAGACCAGCCTGCGGGAGCTGGATGAGGGTGTGGTGGAAGCTGCCCAGAGCATGGGCGCTACCCCGTTTCAGATCATCACCAAGGTCATGATCCCGGAGTGCCTGCCCGGGTTGATCTCCAGCATGACCACCGCACTGACCACCATTCTGGGCTACTCCGCCATGTCCGGCGTCATCGGCGGCGGCGGTCTGGGCAAGATCGCCCTGTCCTACGGCTACTACCGCTACCAGACCGATATCATGATCGTCTGCGTGGTGCTGCTGGTGCTGATGGTGCAGGCGTTCCAGTCTGTGGGCACCCTGTGGGCCACCAAGAGCGATAAGCGCCTGCGGAAATAAGAAACTTTGAATTTTCGATTCCCCGCCGGAGGCAGCCCCTCCTGCGGGGAATCGTCCTTCCCGACCAAAAAACCAGCAAAGGAGTATGTTGTATGAACCGTGATACCATCTGCGTGCAGGGCGGCTACACCCCCGGCAATGGCGAGCCCCGTCAGATCCCCATCATTCAGTCCACCACCTTCAAGTACGCCACCAGCGAGGACATGGGCAAGCTGTTTGATCTGGAGGCAGACGGCTATTTCTATTCCCGCCTGCAGAACCCCACCTGCGACATGGTAGCCAAAAAGATCTGCGAGCTGGAAGGCGGCACCGCCGCTATGCTTACCTCCAGCGGACAGGCCGCAAACTTCTTTGCCCTGTTCAATATCTGCGAGGCAGGGGACCACATCGTGGCCTCCAGCACCATCTACGGCGGCACCTTCAACCTCATCTCGGTCACCATGGCTAAAATGGGTATCACCGCCACCTTCGTAGACCCCCTGTGCACCGAGGAGGAGCTGAATGCCGCCTTCCGGCCCAACACCAAGGTGGTGTTCGGCGAGACCATCGCAAACCCCGCCCTGACCGTGCTGGACATTGAAAAGTTTGCCAAGGCCGCCCACGCCCACGGCGTGCCGCTGATGGTGGACAACACCTTCCCCACACCGGTCAACTGCCGCCCCTTTGAGTGGGGCGCGGACATCGTGACCCACTCCACCACCAAGTACATGGACGGCCACGGCGCAGTGCTGGGCGGTGCCATCGTGGACGGCGGCAAGTTCGACTGGATGGCGCACGCTGAGAAGTTCCCGGGTCTGTGCACCCCGGATGACAGCTACCACGGTATCACCTACGCCGAGCGCTTCGGCAAGGAGGGGGCTTTCATCACTAAGGCCACCGCGCAGCTGATGCGGGACTTCGGCTCCATGCAGTCCCCCATGAACGCCTATATGCTGAACCTTGGTCTGGAAAGCCTGCACGTTCGGATGCAGCGCCACTGCGCCAACGGCATGGCGGTGGCACAGTTCTTGGAGAACCACCCCAAGGTGGCCTATGTGAACTACTGCGGGCTGGAAAGCAGCCCCTACCACGCACTGGCTCAGAAGTACCTGCCCAATGGCAGCTGCGGCGTGGTAAGCTTTGGTCTGGCCGGTGGACGTCAGGCTGCCAGCACCTTTATGAAGGAGCTGAAGCTTGCCGCCATTGAGACCCATGTGGCGGATGCCCGCACCTGCTGCCTGAACCCCGCCTCCAGCACCCACCGTCAGATGAACGACGAGCAGCTGGCTGCCGCCGGTGTGCCCGCCGAGCTGGTGCGCATGAGCTGCGGTTTGGAATCCGCCGAGGATCTCATCGCCGATATCGCGCAGGCACTGGATAAGGTGTGAAAGGAGCAACCATCCTATGCCGCTGATCATTCCCAAGACCTTACCCGCCTTTGACGCCCTGTATGAAGAAAACGTCTTTGTCATGCACCGGGAGCGGGCGCTGGCGCAGCATATCCGTCCGCTGGAAATTTTGATCCTGAACCTGATGCCCACCAAGATCGCCACCGAGACCCAGATCGCCCGGCTGCTGGCCAACACCCCGCTGCAGGTGCACATGACCCTGCTGCAAACTGCCAGCCACTCTGCCACCCATGTGTCGGCTGCCCACCTTGAGGCCTTTTACAAGACCTTTGACGAGGTGAAGAACAACCGTTACGATGGTATGATCATCACCGGCGCGCCGGTGGAAACCATGGATTTTGAGCAGGTGGACTACTGGAACGAGCTGTGCGAGATCATGGACTTCAGCGAAACGAACGTCTACTCCACCCTCCATGTCTGCTGGGGCGCACAGGCCGGGCTGTACTACCACTACGGCGTGCGCAAGCAGCTGCTGCCGGAAAAGATGTTCGGCGTGTTCGAGCACCGGGTCACCCGCCCGGCAAACCCGCTGGTGCGCGGCTTTGATGAGGTGTTCTACGCTCCCCACAGCCGCCACACCGGCATCTGCCGGGAGGATGTGGACAACTGCGCCGCCCTGCGCATTCTGGCCGAGAGCGACGCCGCCGGACCCTTCCTCATGAGCACCGAGAACGGGCGGCAGATCTTTGTTACCGGTCACCCGGAGTACGATAAGTATACGCTGGATGCCGAGTATAAGCGGGACGTAGCCAAGGGTCTGCCCATCCATGTGCCCGTCAACTATTACCCGGATGACGACCCCGCAAAGCCGCCGCTGTTCCGCTGGCGCGCCCACGCCCACCTGCTGTATGAAAACTGGCTGAACTATTACGTCTACCAGAACACCCCCTACGATCTGGGAGATATCCAACGGGTAAAACACGAGAAATAAATAACAAAAAGGACTGCTGCGAAACAGCGTCAACGAAAAATGTAAAAAAGCTGAGCACCTGATCTTTCACAGGTGCTCAGCTTTTTTTACCCTTTTTTGAGAAGCTGCCTTGGAGCTTTCAACATTTTGAAGGCATGCTATTCTGCGGCAGCCCTCTACCGGATGTTTTTACCCTCTGGGGTGGCCAGTATATGTCAGCGCTACGGTGTCGGGGCCGGTGTTGGCAGAGACCACGCCGCCCAGCTCAAACACGGCCAGCGGCGGCTTGCCAAAGGCCTTGCGGCAGGCCTTTTCCAGATCAGCGGCTTGCGGGATGTTGGTGTGGCCGATCATATACTCAAAATCCTCCACATCCCCGGCGCGCTTCTGGCACAGATCCACCATGGCGGGCACGACTTTTTCATCGCCGCGCACCTTGGCCTCTACCTTGGTCTTGCCGTCGATCAGGGTAATGATGGGGCGGATGCCCATCAACTCGCCCATGACGGCTGCTGCGGCAGAGATGCGGCCGCTCTTTTTCATCTGCCTCAGGCTGTAAGGCCCCAGCACGACCTCCATGCAGTTCATCTGCCGTTCAAATTCGTGGATGACGTGGCGGATCTCTGCGCCGTTCTGCAGTTTGCGTGCCATCTCGCACAGATACCAGCCGAACACCATAGAATAGGTGTGGGGGTCCAGCAAGTGGATGTTCAGATGGTGTTCCGGGCGCTCCTCCCGCAGCATCCCCTGTGCCATCAGGGCGTTGTTGTAGGTGGAGGAGCCGGATTTGTTAATGGGCACATGGATGACATCCGTGTAGCCCTCGTCCACATACTGGCAGTATTTTTCACAGAACTGGATGGGCGTAATGGCGGCGGTAGAGGGCACACCCTTTGCCGCACGCATCTTATCGTAGAATTCGGTGTTGGTGCAGTCCACACGCTCAACGTAGTCCACATCATCCAGCAGGATGTGGAAACTCATGATATCAATGCCGTATTTTTCGGCCATCTCCTGCGGGATATCGCAGGAGGAATCGGTCAGGATCGCGATCTTGCTCATAATTTCCCTCATTTCCATTCATAATCTCGTAGGTGGCCGTGGTCCAGCAGCTCCGGGAAATCCCACTGCCGCAGCACCTCGTACACGCCCACCGCCACGCTGTTGGAAAGGTTCAGACTGCGGCAGGTGTCCCGCATGGGCATGCGGATGCAGTACTCCTGATTTTCCGCAAGCAGCGCCTCCGGCAACCCGGCGTCCTCGCGCCCGAACACCAGATAAGCCCCGTCCGGGTACTGTACATCGGTGTAGCGCTGGGGTGCCTTGGTGGTAAAGTAGTAGTAGGGGCCGTTGTTGCGGGCAAAAAAGTCCGCAAGGCCGTCGTAGTAGGTAATGTCCAGATAGTGCCAGTAGTCCAGCCCGGCGTGCTTGAGCTTTTTGTCATCAATGGCAAAGCCCATGGGGCCCACCAGATGCAGACGGCAGGCCGTGCAGGCACAGGTGCGCGCCACGTTGCCGGTGTTCTGGGGGATGCGGGGCTCTACCAGCACGATATTCAAAGTCGGCTTGTCCATCATAAAATGCCCTCCGGTTCCTCCCGCAGGGGGCACAGGCGGGGCAGCAGCGGCTCAAACCACACGCCGAAGCGGGTGTCCTGCGTATAGGGCGTGCCCTGAATGGCCAGCGAAACAAACTCCGCAGCGTTATCGGCGGCGGCGCTCAGGGCGTTGCCCTGGATCAGCGAGCCAATGAGCACGGCACCATACAGATCCCCCGTGCCGGGGAAGCTGCGGCTGATATGCAGCTTTTTGATGACGAAGCGGTCTGCGCCGGTACCGGCACAGCCGATGTACTTGCCCAGCGGCAATCCGGTGACCACCGCGTTGGAGGCCAGCGGCTGCAAAGCATCTGCCAGTGCCTGCGCGGCGGTATCGTCCAGCTCATCGGTGACCGGCTGCTGCTGCAAAAGCAGCTGCGCCTCGGTGTAGTTGGGCAAAATCAGATCTGCCGCGCGGCACAGGCTGCGGATGCGCTCGACCAGTGCCGGGGTAACGGTGGAATAGGCCTTGCCGTTATCGCCCATTACGGGGTCCACCACTTTGTAGGCGGCAGGCCACAGGGCAAAGGCTTTTTCAGCCAGCGCTACCTGTGCCTCGCCGCCCAGATAGCCGGTATAGATACAATCAAATTGCAGTCCAAGGGTCTGGTAGTGCTCCAGTGCGGCCATGCCGTAGGCACTGCCGTCCATCCGGGCGGGGGTGCCAAGGCCGCCGGTGTGGGTGGAGAGCACCACCGTGGGCAGCGCCACCGGCTGGAAGCCCATGACTGACAGCACAGGCAGGATCACCGCAAGGCTGCACCGGCCCACGCCGGACAGATCGTGGATGCAAAGGATCTTTTTTGGTTCAACGGGTTTTTGCAAATAGGAAAACCTCCTTGCTGAAAAGCCGCGCACAGCGGCTTATAAAAAGCATCATAGAACAGTATACCACAAATTGCTGCATAAAAAAAGCGTATACCAGATTCTTTTGCGGAAATAATAGCACTGCAAGCCCTGTCATGACAGGCCGAAAGGAGAAATTCAGGATGAAACAGCGAGAAAATTCCGCCGCAGGCATGGTGGTGGGCATGGCCACCGGTGCAGTCCTTGGGGCTGCCGGTGCCATGATGGCTACCCAGAGCAAGCGCCAGATGCGCCGCAATGTGCGCAAGGTGATGAAGGGCGCGGAAAATGCGGTGATGCAGCTGGATAAAATGGCCGCCGACTTTGTGGAAAAGCACATCGATTGCTGAACAGCAAAAAGCGCCGTCCCAGGTGGAACGGCGCTTTTGTTATCGTGCTGTTTATTTTGCCCAGATGCACATCCGGGCGGTGGTGTTGATCTCGCCCAGCAGGCTCAGATCCATCTGGATGTTGCAGGTCACGGTCAGCGCCTTACTCACATCGCTGCCGGTCAGCACCGAGGCAGGCAGGTTCTTGATGGTCAGGATGCCGCTGCCCTTTTCGATCTCGCCGGTCAGGGTGCCGGTGTAGGTCACATCGCCGATGGTCAGGCCGGTCAGACAGCCGGTCACATTGAGCTTGGTCACCTGCTTGACGGGCAGCATCAGGGTGTAGGTGCCGTTGGACTGGCGGGCAAGGGTAGCCTCGCGGTCAGAATCAATGCCGGAGTTGGCCATGGATTCCTTGTCGGAGTTTTCCTTCCAGAATTTGACCCCAACGGGGGTATTTGCGGCGGCAGAAGCGCCCAGTGTGAGCATACAGAACATCAGCAGCGTCAGCAGGGCAGCGCCGGTACGTTTTAAGGCGGTAGTCATGGTTTTATCCTTTCTGCCGCAGCTACGGCATGGTGAAACAGAGTATATAATGCTCCATAAGGTGCTAATTTGTCAATACTAACATAGCATGACCGGACGGCCTTGTCAATGTGCCTTGGCAGTCTTTCACAAAAATGTTTCGAATCCAACACAGAATGTGGAAGATGCGATAAAAAAGGACGCTGCGGCATTGCAGCGTCCTTTGAACCGGGAGGACGATTTGGAATGGCCGCCGCTTATCGGGTTGCGGCACCCAGCATCCGCATCGTGCCTTGGGCGGCACTCGCGTCTTGCTGGCCGCTGCCCCAACAACTCCTCCCTGTTTCCGCCACTGGCGGCGGTCGTCGTCGTTGCTGGCCATGTTCAGCGGAAAGAGTATTTTTATTTGTAGTTCCGAAACGCCTGCGGGCGTTTCGGAATTACTTTTTCACGGGAGGGGGCGTAGCGTGGAACGGTATCTGCTGCAAAAATCTGCGATTCGCGTCATGCAAAAAGGGGCTGCTGCGCGGTGCAGCAGCCCCTGAGGGTTACGTTATAGCGGCTCAGACCTCAAAGTTGGGATCGTCCTTCAGCATGTGGATGTTGGACATAAAGGCGCTCTGCTCGGGGTCGGTGAACTCGGCGTCCTTCACATACTTGTTCAGCACAGCAGCGGTGCGCACGGGGTCGGCAATGGTACCGGCACCGCCGATGCAGCCGCCGGGGCAGCCCATGCCCTCCAGCAAGTAGCCGTTGTACTTACCGGCCTTGGCCAGCATCAGCAGCTTCTTGCAGTCGGCCAGACCCTGTGCGGAGGCAATCTTCACCTCCATGTCGGGACGCCATTCCTTGATCTTGTCGGCAACAGCCTTGGCAACACCGCCGGACTGTGCAAAGCCGCGGCCGGCAGCAGAAGCGTAGCACAGATCCATCTCGGCGGGATCCACTTCCAGATTGTCCAGATCCAGATCCTTTGCCTCAATGATACCGGCCAGCTCTTCAAAGGTCAGCACGAAGTCCACGTCGGAGCGGACGGTGCGGCGGGAGGCCTCCAGCTTCTTGGCGGCGCAGGGTCCGATGAAGCACATACGGGCATCGGGGTCGGCCTGCTTCATCATGCGGGCGGTGAACACCATGGGGGTCATGGTCATGGAGATGTTCTTGGCAAGGCCGGGGAAGGCGGTCTTTGCCATCATGCTCCATGCCGGGCAGCAGGAGGTAGCCATGAAGTCCAGCTTCTCGGGCACTTCCTCAAGGAAGTCGTGTGCCTCGTCCACGGTGCACAGGTCGGCACCGATGGCAACCTCCACCACGTCGCAGAAGCCGATGGCCTTCAGGGCGGACTTCAGCTTACCGGTGGAAGCCAGAGAGGGGAACTGGTTGATAAAGGCGGGAGCGACCAGCGCATAGATGCGGTCGCCGCGGTTGAAGCCCTGAATGAGCTGATAGATCTGACCCTTGTCGGCAATGGCACCGAAGGGGCAGTTTACCAGACACTGACCGCAGGACACGCACTTGCTGTAATCGATCTCGGCACGGCCCAGCTCGTCAGAGTGGATAGCGCCCATGCCGCAGGCAGCGGCGCAGGGACGCTCGGTCTTGACGATGGCGTTGTAGGGGCAGACGGTGACGCAGCGGCCGCACTTGATGCACTTGTCCTGATCGATGGTGGAGCGGCCGCTCTCCCAAGTAATGGCCTTCTTGGGGCACACTTCCATACAGGGGTGTGCAAGGCAGCCCTGACACAGGTCAGAAACCTTGACCAGCTTTTCAGGGCAGCGGTTGCAGGCAAACTTGATCACGTTGACCAGCGGGGGATCATAGTACTTATCGGCGATGGAAGCATCCTCCAGACCGGAGACCACGCTGTTGTGCTCGTCCATGCGGCGGGTGGGCAGACCCATAGCCAGACGCACGCGTTCCTCAACGATGGCGCGCTCCAGGAAGATGTCCTTGCGCAGCTTGCCCTCCTCACCGGGGATGATGGTGTAGGGGATCTTGCGCATCAGGTGGTTGGCCTGCTCGCCCTTGACGTTGGCGTAAGCCATGCGGGCGACCTCGGTAAACACCTGACGGCGGATCTGGATGACCGTAGTATTGATTCCTCTGAAACTCATTCCAATCTCTCCTTGCTCAGAAACAGCCAAAAAACGGAGCCGTCTGCCCTGTGTGCAGAGCATAAAAACGGCACTATACGGGCACGGATGGTACCGTGCTGGTTGCTTACAGCACGCCGGACCCGATAAATCCATCTTCATTTTAACATAAAGACGTGCGTATGGAAAGAGCAAAACACAAAATTTGTTAAAAATTTATTGTATTCATGCGGATGCACAGAATGTACAAGTAAAATGAAAAAATTTCAGCAAAGTGCTGCACGCACCCGCTCGCCATCGTAGCGGCCAAGCTTTACCCGCACGATCTGCCCGCTCTCGCAGCCGGGGGCAGAGACCACCACCGGAATGTACAGCCGGGTGTAGCCGGTGAACAGCGTACCGGACAGGGGCGTTTCCAGCAGCACCTCATCCTCGGTGCCCTCAAAGGCGGCCAGCGTCTCGCAGCGTACCTGCTCGGCTGCAGCGTTCATGCGGCGGCTGCGCTCCTGCTTTTCCCGCTCGTGGATCTGATCCGGGAAATCATAGGCCGGGGTGCCGCTGCGGCGGGAGTAGGGGAACACATGCACTTTAAGGAAGCCGATCTTCTTCAAAAATGCGCAGCTTTCCTCAAAGTCCTCTGCCGTCTCGCCAGGGAAGCCGCAGATGCAGTCGGTGGTAAAGCTGACCGGGCGGCTGCCGTAGGCGGCGCGGATCTGCTCCACCACCTGTGCGTACTCCTGCGCGGTGTACACCCGGCGCATCCGGCGCAGGGTGGCGGTGCAGCCGCTCTGCAAACTCAGGTGGAACTGGGGGCAAAGCTTGTCCACCGCTGCCAAGCGGGAGATGAATTCCGGGGTGAGCATATCGGGGTCAAGGCTGCCCAGACGAATGCGCTCGATGCCCGGCACCTGTGCGCATTTTTCCACCAGCTCCACAAGGTTCGTGCCGGTGTCCAGCCCGTAGCTGGGCAGGGAGATGGCGCTGAGCACCACCTCGCGGTAGCCCGCAGCGGCCAGCTGGTGCAGCTCGGCCAGAATGCTCTCCTCGGCGCGGCTGCGCACCGGCCCGCGGGCGCGGGGGATGACGCAGTAGGCGCACTGCCGGTTGCAGCCGTCCTCTACCTTGATAAAGGCGCGGGTGTGGGTCTCGAACCGTTCCACCGGCAGCTCCTCGAACTGCTCGCCGCGCTGGTGCGGGGCAATGGCTACGATGCGCTCGTGGCCGTCCAGCAGCTTTTGTACGTTCTCCAAGATGGCCTTGCGGTCGCCGTTGCCGCACACAAGGTCGGCTTCCATGAACTGTGCGGCCTCCTCCGGGAAGGCCTGCGGGTAGCAGCCGGTCAGCACCGTCACCGCACCGGGGTTCTCGCGCTTTTTGCGGCGCAGCCACTTGCGGCTCTTCTGGTCGCCGAAGTTGGTCACGGTGCAGCTGTTCACAATGAACACGTCCGCTGCTTCGCCTTCCTGCGCAATGGTAAAGCCGTTGGCGCGGAACAGCTGTTCCAGCGCACCAGTCTCGTTCAGGTTGACCTTGCAGCCCAAGGTATAAAAACAAACTCGCATGAGAGGGGTTCCTTTCCACAAAATGGGATAAAAATAGGGTCTACTCTTCATTATATAACAAAACAACGGCAGCACGCAAGACCGGAATTGCACCGCCCGGCGGCATACCGGCGGGGGCGGCGGCATACACTGCAAAAAGAGAGTTTGCGCGGGGAGGTATGAGGAATGGAACGGAGAAATCTGGCGTTGCTGTGCGCGGGGGTGGTCTGCTTCTGGCTGTTTGCGCTGGCCTTCGGCACGGCGCAGGGCAAGGGGCTGCGCATTCAACCGGCGGTGCAAACGCAGGCAGAACCGGCAGCGCAGACCCTGACGGTCACCCCGCCGCAGCTTACCCTGCCCTGCCGCGCGGCGATCCTCATCGACCAGACCAGCGGCGCGGTGCTTTACGAGATGAACGCTGACCGGACCATGCCCATCGCCTCCATTACCAAAGTGATGACCCTGCTGCTCACCTTTGAGGCGGTGCACGCCGGGCGGCTGACCATGGATACCGCTGTGCCGGTCAGTGAACACGCCTATCACATGGGCGGCAGTCAGATCTGGCTGGAGCCCGGGGAGCAGTTCACGCTGGACGAGATGCTCAAGGCCATCTGTGTGTCCTCTGCCAACGATGCAGCGGTGGCGGTGGCAGAGCTTGTGGGCGGCAGCGAGCCTGCCTTTGTGCAGCAGATGAACGCCCGCGCCGCAGAGCTGGGCATGGAGCACACCACCTTCCGCAACGCCTGCGGGCTGGACACAGAAGGGCATCTTTCCACCGCAAGGGATGTAGCCATCATGAGCCGCACCATCCTGACCACCTGCCCGGAGGTGCTGCACTATACCGGCATCTGGACGGACACCCTGCGGGGCGGGCAGACCCAGCTGGTGAACACCAATAAGCTGCTGCGGCGTTACAACGGCATCACCGGGCTCAAGACCGGCACCACCGGCGGAGCGGGCGTGTGCATTACCGCCAGCGCCACCCGGGACGGGCTGAATCTCATCGCGGTGGTGCTGGGTGCACCCTCCAGCAAGGAACGGTTCGAAGCCGCCACCACCCTGCTGGACTACGGCTTTGCGGCCTACCGTGCCGCACCGGTGCCCCTACCGCAGGAACGTCCGCTGCAATTAAAGGTAAAGGGCAGCACCGAGGAGACCGTGCCGCTGGATTACGCTGCGCTGCCCACCACCGCGTTGCTGCCCGCCGAAAGCGCCGGACAGCTGACCGTGCAGCTGGAACTGCCCGACACGCTGGAAGCCCCGGTGACCCGGGGACAGACGGTGGGCAAGGCGCAGCTGCTGTGCGGCGAAGCAGTACAGGGGGAGTACCCGGTGTGCGCTGCCGCCGATGCGCCCCGCATGGATTTTGACACCGCCTTGCAGCTGCTGTGGGACAGCCTGCGGGGGACAGCAGCCTGACCCTGTGCCGAAAAAGGCGCTTCAGCGCACAAAAGCACGCCGGACGCCCGGCGGGACTGTTGGATACCTGAACAAATCTGGATGAAGAAACAAAAAAACACTATTAAAATTGTATGAAATCTAAGGAATTTGACCTTGACTTTACCCGGAGGGAACGGTACACTTATACCAAGATATTTCCTCGCAGGGCAAAGGCCCGGCAGATCGTTTGGAGGTTTTAATAAAATGAGTGTCGCACTGAACACGAAACACCTCTCCAGCTTCATCAGCGAAGAGGAATATGCAGCTATCTACCCGCAGGTAGAAGCCGCCCACAAGCAGCTGGAAGCCAGGAACGGCCCCGGCAGCGATTTTCTGGGCTGGATGACCCTGCCCCGGGATTACGACAAGGAAGAGTTCGCCCGCATCAAGGCAGCCGCTGCCAAGATCCGCGAGGACTCCGACGTTCTGGTCGTGGCCGGTATTGGCGGCAGCTATCTGGGCGCACGCGCTGTTGTGGAGGCCGTTAAGGGTATGTACCACAACGAGCTGGAGGATGGTCTGAAGATCTACTTCTGCGGCAACAGCATCAGCCCCACCTACCTGAACAATATCATCAGCCTGTGCAAGGGCAAGCGCTTCTCCATCAACGTCATCTCCAAGTCCGGCACCACCACCGAGACCTCTCTGGCCTTCCGTGTGCTGCGCGAGCTGCTGGAAAAGGAGATGGGCGTGGAGGAAGCCAACAAGCGCATCTACGCCACCACCGACCGTGCCAAGGGCACTTTGAAGCAGCTGGCTGACGCACAGGGCTGGCCTACCTTTGTAGTTCCCGATGATGTGGGCGGCCGCTACTCCGTGCTGAGCGCCGTGGGTCTGCTGCCCATCGCCGCTGCCGGCATCGACATCGATGCTCTGATGCAGGGCGCTGCCGACGCTATGGAGCGCTTCTCCGTGCTGAGCCCCGACAACGATGCTTACAAGTACGCCGCCATCCGCAACATCCTGTACCGCAAGGGCAAGGCTGTGGAGATCCTGGAGTGCTACGAGCCGGACTTCACCCTGATGAACGAGTGGTACAAGCAGCTGTTCGGCGAGAGCGAGGGCAAGGACAACAAGGGCCTGTTCCCCGCAAGCTGCATCTTCTCTACCGACCTGCACTCCATGGGTCAGTTCATTCAGGAAGGCGCCCGCATCATGTTCGAGACCATCGTGGACGTGAAGAAGCCCGCACAGGATCTGTTCATCGACCCGCTGGAGGGCAACTTTGACGGCCTGAACTTCCTTGCAAACCAGAACATGAGCGTGGTCAACCGCAAGGCCATGGAAGGCACCATTCTGGCACACACCGACGGCGGTGTGCCCGAGGTGCTGATCGAGGTGGATGACCTGTCTGCTTATAATGTGGGCTACCTGATCTACTTCTTCTGGCGTGCCTGCGCCTGCAGCGGCTACCTGCTGAGCGTGAACCCCTTCAACCAGCCCGGCGTGGAAAGCTACAAGAAGAATATGTTTGCCCTGCTGGGCAAGCCCGGCTATGAGGGCCTGACCGCAGAGCTGGAGGCAAAGCTGAAGTAAGCTGCCGAACGTTAAAAATGATCTCCCGCCGCAAGGCGTGGAAAATACAGGAGGACTGAACTATGATTAAACTGATTGTTGGTACCAAGGGCTCCGGCAAGACCAAGGCTATGATCGACCAGATCAACGACGCGGTCAAGACCTCCAAAGGCAACGTGGTCGTCGTGGAAAAGGGCATGAAGCTCACCTACGACATCGCTCCTGCAGCACGTCTGATCGATCTGGAAGAGTACAAGATCTCCGGCGGCGAAATGCTGTACGGCTTTGTGGCCGGCCTGATGGCAAGCAACTACGACATCACCGACCTGTACATTGACGGCATCCTGAAGGTGCTGGACCACGATATCAACCGTCTGGGCGTTGTGCTGGACGAGATGGCAGCCATTGCCGGCGACAGCGTGAAGGTCACCGTGACCGTCAGCGCAGACGAGGCCGCACTGCCCCACGATGTGAAGAAGTACCTGTAATTTGATAAAAGAACAGGGCTAAAAGCTTTTCCAACAGGCAGAAGACCAGAGAAAAATAAATTTTTTCGGTTTTCTGCCTGTTTTGGTGTTGACAAAGGGTTGCTTTGGCGCTATACTAACAAAGCAGCCTTTTATGAGGTGTACTATGCAATTTGACCTGAGAAAGTTTATCACAGCCGGCACAAGACCGTACCATGCAGAGTTTCAGTGTGATTTATCTGCGTACGATTATGCCGGTGCAAGGATCCCGCAGCCGGTTACAGCCGTCTTTGACGCGCAGACCGATGGCGACGAGGTTCAGATAACGTTGCGGGCAAAGGCATCGGTGCACGGAGAGTGCGCCCGCTGTCTGGACCCGGTCACCCGGGAAGAGACAGTCGATACGGAGTGGATCGTCAAGGAGCGGGATCTGGATGACCCGGATTTCGATCTTCCGCTGGACGAAAAAGGACACTTGGACGTGGACGAATGGCTCAATCAGGAGTTTATGTTCCAGATTCCCACGGTGCTGCTTTGCAGCCCCGACTGCGCCGGGCTTTGCCCGCAGTGCGGTAAGAAAAAGGCGGAATGCACCTGCCCACCGGCAGAGCAGACCGATGCCCCCGTAGACACTAGGCTCGCGATCCTTAAATCACTGCTGAACAGATAAACCCATCAAGGAGGTGCAAAAATATGGCAGTACCTAAGAGACATCTTTCCAAGGCCCGCCGCGACAAGCGTCGCAGCAATGTTTGGAAGCTGGAGGCCCCCGCACTGGTGAAGTGCAGCAACTGCGGCTCTCTGAAGCTCCCCCACCAGGCATGTGGCAACTGCGGTTACTACAAGGGCGAGGAAGTCATCAAGAAGGCCTAATTTGCGCGTAATTGGTGGCATAATGGTGTTATGTACAGAAGGGGAGGGCGCAAAGCCTTCCCCTTCTTGTGCTTTAAAGGAGGTGGATGCAGATGGCGATCCGGATCGAGCAGGTGGATGCCGGCAGCGAGGCCGAGGCTCTTGGCCTTGCCCCCGGTGACGAGCTGCTGAGCGTGGACGACAACGAGCTGAACGACACGCTGGACTACGATTTTTATACCGACAGCAGCAGCTTCCACCTGAAAGCCCGGGTAGCGGACGGCATCCGGGAGTGGGAGGTGCAGCGGCCGCAGCGCGGCCCCTTTGGCTGCGGGTTCAAGACCTATCTGGGCGATGCAAAGCATTCCTGCTCCAACCACTGTATGTTCTGCTTCATCGACCAGCTGCCCCCGGGCATGCGCGAGAGCCTGTATTTCAAGGATGATGACGAGCGGCTGAGCTTTTTGTTCGGCAACTACATCACCATGACCAATATGCAGGATCACGAGATCGACCGCATCATCAAGATGCACATCTCGCCTATCAATATCTCGGTGCACACCACCAACCCCCAGCTGCGGGTGCGGATGCTGGCCAATAAGCGCGGCGGCGAGGTGCTCAAGTACCTGCCCCGGCTGGTGGAGGGCGGCATTGCCGTCAACTGTCAGCTGGTGCTTTGCCGCGGCGTGAACGACGGCGACGAGCTGCGCCGCACCCTTGCCGACCTGCTGGAGCTGACCCCCATGGTGCAAAGCATTGCAGCCGTGCCCTGCGGCATTACGGATTACCGCAAAAATCTGTACCCGCAGGTGCCCTACGATGCAAAGACCAGCGCTGAGGTCATCGACATTATGGAAGAATTCGGTGATGAATGCAAGCGCCGCCACGGCAAGCGCATCATCTACCCCAGCGATGAATGGTACCTTAAGGCAGGCCGCCCCATCCCTGCGGCAGCGTTCTACGAGGACTACGACCAGCTGGAAAACGGCGTGGGCATGATGCGCCTGTTTGAGGAAGAATTTCTGGCCGAGTTGGACAAGCCCCACCGCATCTACGGCACCAAGGAGCTGGACGTGGTCACCGGCACCATGGCAGCGCCCCTCATCACCCGCATGATGGAGGAGCTGCACCGCCAGTACCCCATGATCACCGTGCACGTCCACACCATCCAGAACCGCTTTTTCGGCGGTAATGTTGGCGTGACCGGCCTGATCACTGCTACCGACATCATCGCCCAGTGCGCTGGCAAGTTTGCCACAAAAACGCTGGGCATCCCGGCTGTGATGCTGCGGGAGGAAAAGGACACCTTCCTTGACGATATCACGGTGGAGCAGCTGGGGCAGCAGCTGGGCGTAAAGGTGGAGGTGCTGCCCACGGCAGGCGGGGACGAAGCCCGCGCCCTGCTGCGCAGCGGCCTGCACATTGCCCGCAGAAGGAAGAGTGGCAGCTGATAACGCCATTTTTATTGTATTTTACCCCTTTTAAGAAAGGAGGAGACCCCATGAGCAAACCGATCGTAGCAGTGGTGGGCCGCCCCAACGTGGGCAAGTCCACCCTGTTCAATAAGCTGTGCGGCCAGCGCCTTGCCATTGTGGAGGATACCCCGGGCATTACCCGCGACCGCATTTTTGCCAACTGCGAGTGGAACGGCCACGAGTTTTTGCTGGTGGACACCGGCGGCATCGAGCCCAAGGCCACCGAGGGCATTCTGGCCCATATGCGCGAGCAGGCGCAGATCGCCATTGACACCGCCGACTGCATCATCATGGTCACGGACGTGCGCAACGGCCTGACCGCAGCCGACGAGGACGTGGCACACATGCTGCGCCGCAGCCATAAGCCCATCATTCTTGCCGTGAACAAGTGCGACAAGGTGGGCGAGGCTCCCATGGAACTGTACGAGTTCTACAACCTCGGCTTTGACGAGGTGATGCCCATTTCTTCCGTGCATGGTCACGGTACGGGCGATCTGCTGGATGCAGTGTGCGCCCATCTGGACTTCAGCGAGACTGTGGTGGAGGAGGACCGCATCCCCGTTGCCATCATCGGCCGTCCCAACGTGGGCAAGTCCAGCCTGACCAACCGCATTCTGGGCGAGAACCGCATGATCGTGGCCAACGAGGCCGGCACCACCCGTGATGCCATCGACACCCCGGTGGACAACGCCTACGGCAAGTTCATCTTTACCGATACCGCCGGTCTGCGCAAGCGCAGCAACATCAGCGATGGTCTGGAGCGCTACATGGTGGTGCGTGCACTGGCTGCTGTGGAGCGCAGCCGCGTGGCGCTGATCCTTGTGGATGCCACCGTCGGCTTTACCGAGCAGGACAGCAAGGTGGCTGGCTACGCCCACGAGCAGGGCAAGGCCTGCATCATCGTGGTAAACAAGTGGGATGCCGTGGAAGGCAAGGAGACCAACACCATGGAGCTGCAGCGCCGCGGCTATGCCGAGTGCTTCAGCTTTATGGGCTATGCACCCATTATCTTCATCTCTGCCCAGACCGGCTACAACGTGAACAAACTGATGCAGCTGATCCGGGATGTGGATGCCGAGAACGGTGCCCGCGTGCCCACCGGCGTGCTGAACGAGATGCTGGCCCGCGCGACCGCCCGGATGCAGCCCCCCAGCGACAAGGGCCGCCGCCTGAAGATCTACTACCTGACGCAGGCCTCCACCCGTCCCCCCACGTTCGTGGCCTTCGTGAACGCAAAGCACCTGTTCCACTTCAGCTATCAGCGGTATCTCATCAACCAGATCCGCGAAAACTTTGGTCTGGAGCATACGCCCATCCGTCTGGTCGTGCGGGAGCGCGGCTCCGGCGAGGTGGGTGCCAAGGACGTATAACACGTCAGGGAGGCTCAGATGATGGAATCTGTTCTCATCGCTGCGGTGTCTGCTGTGCAGGCGTATCTGCTGGGCAGCATCGACACCGGTATCCTCGTCAGCAAGTTTTTGTACCACGATGATGTACGCAAGTACGGCAGCGGCGCAGCAGGCATGACCAATATGCTGCGCACCTTCGGCAAAAAGGCGGCGGCGCTTACCGCTTTTGGTGATGTGCTCAAGGGTGTGCTGGCCGTGTGCATCGGCCGCTGGCTGTTCACCCTGATGCCGGAAAGCACCACGCTCTCGCCCTATCTGGCGGTGTACCTTGCCGCCATCTTTGCCATTATCGGCCATTTGAAGCCCCTGTATTTCGGCTTCAAGGGCGGCAAAGGCGTGCTGGTGGCGGGCGGCACCATTCTGGCTATCCAGCCGGTGCTGATCCCCTTTCTGGCAGTCATCTTTCTGGCCTGCCTGCTGCCCACCGGCATGGTGTCACTGGGCAGCGTGACCATGGCAGCACTTTACCCGGTGCTCACCATCCTGTACGGGGTGTTCCGGGGCTACTCTGCCGCCGACCTTACCGTGTGCACCATCGGCTCGGTGATCATGGGGGCGATGGTCATTTACATGCACCGCTCCAACATCCAGCGCATCCGCGAGGGCAAGGAGTACCGCTTTGGCCGTCACGGCAAAAAGTAACAGAAAATAGTAAACCACCCCGCAGCAGCCGTTCACCGGCCGCTGCGGGGTGGTTTTTGTATATGCTTATTCCTTTGTCTCGGTCTCTTCCTCAGGCTTTGCTTCGGAATGCCGCCGACGGAACCAGTCGGCGGGAATGCCGCTCTGGGCGGGGGTAAGATCCGGCGCGGGGTGACCGTCCGGCAGGTGTGCGCCAAAGGCCGGGACAAAGAAGAACTTGCGCACAATGAAGATCAGCGCGATCGCGCCCACGCTGAGCAGGTTCTCCACGGCGGAATCGTGTCCCACCACCAGATGGCGGGCAATGGCGTACAGCAGCACCTCAAGGCTGCTGCCGGGGCTGTGCTTGGCCAGCATCTTGATGAACTCAATGCCGATCACAATGTCCAAGCTGCGCTCCAGAAAGGTGCGGATCTCTGCCTCGTTGCCATCGAACAGCAGGCCGGGCATCCAGCGGATCAGAGGCACAACGCTGAGCAGCAGACCAATCAGCACCAGCCCGGATAACAGCACTTCCAGCAGACTGGAAGCCTGAATAATGCGGTTGCGCAGGGAGGTACGCCAGTGGCTTTCTACCGGGTGAGAGGGATGTTCCATAGTAAGACCTTCCTTTCGGCATTCTGCTAAACAGGATTCGACAGACTTCTAGTTAGATTGTAGCAGAATGCGGGCGGGCTGTCAATTCATGGAAAAATCAATTCTCCTTGGCGGCAGACTGTGCCGGAACGTACCCGGCCTTCTGGATGCAGGCGATGCCGTCGGCGGTGTCCAGCCAGTCGTACAGACGGCGCTCCGGGCTGTCGGCGGCGGCATCTGGGTGGATGACGGCGTAGAAATCGTTGCACAGGGGGTAGCTGCCGTCGGCAAGAGTGTCGTTGCTGGGGGTCACACCGTCCACCGCCAGCAGCCGCAGCCCGGGCTTGGAATACATCTGGTCGATGTAGTAATACACGGAGAAACCGATGGCGTTGGCGCTGTTGTTGTAATCGGCAATGCTGTCCACCAGCTCGCCCATGGCGGCAGGGGCCAGCTCAGAGGGCGGGGTCATTAACTCTCCGCCCTGAATGAGCAGTTTTTTGAACAGGGTCTGGCTGCCGGAGTCCTCGCCGCGCTGAAAGGCAACGATTTCCTGATCTTTGCCGCCTACATCCTTCCAGTTGGTGATCTTCCCGGCGTAGATGTCCCGCAGCTGCTGCTGGGTAAGCGCCTGCACGGGGTTATCCTCGTTGACGATGAACACCAGCGCGTCCACCCCGATGGGTTTCTGCTCCAGCTCCACATTGGCTTCCTGCAGCTCTTTCTTTACATAGTCCGGCGCTTCGTACACCACCAGCATCCGGGTGGTGGTGTCGTACAGACCAAAGTTCTCCCATGCGTAGGCGGTGGTGCTCACGGTGATGCTGCTGCGGGCTTCCTCCAAGTCCATGCCGGTGGTATCGGCCAGCATCTGCGCCATCAGCGGGATGCAGGCGGTGCTGCCGTCCAGCGGGGGAAACTCCTCCACGGTCAGGAACGGCTCCGGCTGCTGCACAGTAGAGGAAGCAGCAGAGGACGCGGGCGGCTCTGCGGCAGAGGAAGCGGTGCTGCCGGAGGGCGCATCCGTGCCCTTGCAGGCGGTCAGCACCCCGGCGGCGGAGCAGGCAGCCAGCCCCAGCAGAAAGCTGCGGCGGGAAATTTTAGCGTTTTTCATAAGAAAGCCCTCCTAACTCAATAGCCGTAACTCGGTTCATCGTCCGCAGTGGCAGACGAGAAAATACTCTGGCAGTACAGCCAGTTGCCGCTTGTGTCCATCCAGCCCACATAGAAGCCCCGTTGTGCAGCAAACACATGGTCGGGCAGGGCGTTCAGGCTGTTAGAATAGTACCCGGCGCAGCTGGCAAGCCCCTGTAATACTACCTTGCCGTCTGCGTCCAGCACATCGCATACGTTGCCGTAGGCGCTGCCCACAGCGCTGCGGCTGCCGTAGAACATGGGTCTGCCGTCGGGGTCGGTGGTCAGGTAGTTGACGTAACTGTATTTGCCCTGCAGGGCGGTCAGGTCGCTGACAAGCCCCTGCGGGCCGTACAGCCGGGTGGCGGTGGTCTCGTAGCGGTCGTTATCCTGCAATTTCAGCCAGACATAGCCACTGCCGCAGTTGCTCATCCGTACCCGCTGCTGGTGCTCCACCGGTTCTACGGTGGTGTCGGTCAGCAGCTTTCCGTTGTCCGTGCTGTACACCCGCAGACTGCCGTCCAGCGCGTAGACGGCTACGGTGTTGTCGGTGGCGTTCACATCGTACAGCGGGGTCTTGGTGCCGGTCTCCAGATCATAGAGTTCGTAGCCGTGATCCTCGCCGCTGTGCCATGTTACCACATAGCCCGGGAAATACTGGCTGGGCTGTTCGTCAAAGGCGGCAATCAGTCCGCGGTCCTCGGTGGTCATGTCCCGCAGCTCGTACCGGCCATCACTGGTGGAAAAGCTGGCAAGACCGCCCGGATAGACCTGCAAAAAGCCCGTGCACTGCTCGCCGGTCAGGACGTTGTACAAAATCCGGTCGGTGGTTTCTTCCCCGGTGGTAACATCCAGCACCACCCAGTCGCTCAGGGTGTCGCTGTCGTAGAAAAGGCGGTATGCCGAGGCGGCGTCGGCGCGGTAGACAGGGGTGCCGTCCTTTTCCTGCACCACCACCCAGCTGTTCTGGCGGTAGTCGGTATCCCAGTCGTAATCGTCCAGCCCCTCCGGGCGGGCGTAGCAGCTGAATACCAGCTTATCGCCGCATAGGGTGCAGCTGTATGCGCCCTCCGGTACCGGCAGAGCTGCGCTGGTGGCAAGGTCGATGACCTGACAGGTGCCGTAGCCGGACTCCGGGACGTATCCGCCGTCGATCAGGCGGCTCTCCTGCAGCACCAGCAGGCCGTTTTGCAGGGTGGCGTTCTGCTCGCCCTCAAAGGTCATTACTTCGGTGCCGGTCTTGTCGTACAGGGCTGTGCGGCGTCCGCCCCGGCCGGTGGGGTCGGACCAGCTGCGCAGCCAGTAGTCCGCGATGCCGGTGGCACTGTCCTCCACCAGCGAGACGTTCTCACTGCGGGCAGACTGGTGCAGCGGGGTGCTGCCGCACAGGATGGTGGTGCTGCTTCCGGAACGGCTGTCGCAGTACAGCACCCGCAAACGGCTATCGTTCAGCACGGCGGGGTCGTACAGGGGCTTGCCGCTGTCATCCGTGGGCACGGAAACGGCAGAGCTTGCAGCGCCCGGCACGCCGGTGGCGGGCGGCAGCAGGGCGCAGCCACAGCCTAAAGTAAGGGCAAGGGCAGTGCAGACTGCCCCGCAGCCGATACGCAAGACAACACGCTTCATAAAAAACACTCCTTTGCAAAAACAGGGAGGAAAATTTTTCCGTTCACTCAGAATACGAAACAGCCGCATTTTTCATTGCAGAACTTGCAGAAAAATGCGGCTAAAAACGGTTACAATTACATTACAGCTGCGCCGGGGCATGGGACGCTTCTGCCTTGTCCATCTGCTCCAGCTGCCGCAGAAAGGCCAGCAAAAAGGGCAGCGAGATGAAAAAGGTGAGTGCGTCCGCAATGGGCTGGCAGAGCTCCACGCCCACAAGTCCCAGCACCCGGGGCAGTACAAGAATCAACGGGATAAAGCACACGCCCTGCCGGCAGCAGGCCAGAAAGGTGGCACGCCCGGCCTTGCCCACGCTCTGGAAGGTCATGTTGGTCACCACGATCACCGGCTGCAGAAGGATGGCAAAGCACTGGTAGCGGAAGGCGGGCAGCGCCACGGCGGTGACCGCCGGGTCGTCCCGGAACAGGCGGATCAGGTTTTCATCGTTCCACCAGCACACCGCGATCAGCACCACCAGCAGCGCAAAGGCAGCTTGCAGGGTAAAGACGGCAGCCTGCCGCACTCGGTGGTATTTGCGGGCGCCGTAGTTGAAGGACGCCACCGGCTGCAAGCCCTGTCCCACGCCGATGGCCACCGAGAGGATGAACATAAAAATGCGGGACACAATGCTCATGCCCGCCACGGCGGCATCGCCGTAGCTGCGGGCGGCAATGTTCAGCAGCATCCCGCCGATGCTGTTCAGCCCCTGACGGCCAAAGCTGGGCGCGCCGCCTGCAAGGATCTGCAAAAACTCGCGCGGCTCCCGGGTGACGGCAGAAAGCCGGAACTGGCTGACCGTTTTGCCCCGCAGGAACATATACAGCAGAATGCCAAAGCTGATGGTCTGACTGAGGGCAGTGGCGATCCCGGCACCGGCAGTGCCCAGCCCTAAAGCGAACATGAACAGCGGGTCCAGTGCAATGTTCAGCAGTCCGCCGGTGACCAGCCCGACCATGGCAAGGTTTGCTTTGCCCTCATACCGCAGGATGTTGTTCATCACCAGACTGGAGATCATCAGCGGTGCGGCAAGCAGGATGGGCCGGGCGTAGGCGCAGGCGTGGGGCAGAATGGTTTTGGTACTGCCCAGCAGCATCATAAAGTCCGGCAGGGTGGCAAGGCCGACCACCGCCAGCACTACGCCAAAGGCCAGCGCCGTAAAAAAGCTGGTGGAAGCAAAGCGGGTGGCGGCGTGGGTATCCTGACTGCCCAAGCGGCGGCTGATGATGGTGCCGGAGCCGTGCCCCAGCATAAAGCCCAGCGCCTGAATGATGGCCATCAGGCTGGAAACGACACCCACCGCGCCGGAAGCGCTGGTGGAGATGCGCCCTACAAAAAAGGTATCGGCCAGATTGTAGATGCTGGTGATCAGCATACTCAAAATCGTGGGCGCGGCAAGGCTGAGGATCAGCCGGGGGATCGGAGTCTCGGTCATTTTATGATACTGCACCGCAGTGCGGTCCTGCTGGGTCATGGGAAAATATCCTCCTTCAAAAACGAGAAAGCCGCCCCTTCCAGAGCGGCAGATAGTCCTGATGAAAACAGTATAACGCAGTTGCGACAAAATGTCGAGAGGGAGTAAAAACGGCCTTTCGCCCCTGCGAAGGGGCGAAAAAGCAGGCGAAAACAGGATGGATTCTATATAAAGTGCTAAAGAATTGTCGAATTGCTTGTGAAAAATCACGATATGTGGTATTCTTTATAAGAAGGAATTGGAAAAATCTGTGCATTTTATGATTGGGAGGGATTTGTACATGAAATCCGTAGCACAAACTGTGATCGAGGCCGACCGCTTTTATACCATTGCCGCTCACACCGGCAATGTCATTCAGGCAGTGGAGGGCAGCAAGGACGGCGGCACTGTCCGTCTGGGCAAGTATGACCACAAGCCCGAACAGGAATGGAGCTTTGTCCGCGAGGGCGATGGTGTGTACCGCATCCGCAACCGTGCCTCCGGCAAGCTGCTGGATCTGACCATGACCGGCACTGCCAACGGCACATGGCTGCACCTGTGGGAGGACGTGGGCGGCACGTCCCAGATGTGGAAGGTGGAGCACACCCCGGAGGGCACCGTGCGTCTGCGCTCTTCTTGGGCAGGCGGCAAGTGCGTGGACACCGTGGGCATTGGCGCCGAGGTGGGCGCTGTGCTGCAGATCTGGCAGGAGGTGCCCGGCGGTGGTGACCAGCTGTGGGTCATCTCTGAGGTAAAGGACCGCGTAAAGCGTGCCGCCAAGGTTGAACAAGCAGCACCCGCTGCCGAGACGAAGGCCGCACCGGCCAAGGAAGCCGCTCCCGCCAAGAAGCCCGCAGCCCGCAAGCCCCGCACCGCCAAGAAGGTGGAGGAGAAGCCCGCTGCTCCCACCGCAAAGGCTGCAGAGCCGGTCAAGGCAGAAAAGCCCGCTGCGAAAAAGGCTGCTAAGGCAAAGGCTGAGCCTGCTGCTCCCGCAGTAGAGGTGAAGGCAGCTCCCGCCGTGGCAACCAAGGCCGAGCCTGTTACTAAGGCTGAACCGGCTGCCAAGGCAGCGCCCGCAGCGGAAGCCAAGACTGCCCCTGCCGCCGCAAAGCCCAAGGCAAAGCGTGCACCCTGCAAAAAGACCGTAAAGAAGTAAGAAATCATAAAACGCAAAAAATCGGACAGACCGCGGTCTGTCCGATTTTTTGCGTTTATAGAAGCTTTTTATGCAGCAGGGGCGGCAGCATCATCGCTCTGGGCAGCGGTCTGCACGAACTGCACGATGCTCTCGATGGTTTTGCGCAGCTGCACAAGGCTTTCCACGTCAGAGTCCTGCATCCGGGAAGTAGGGGCGGTCACCACGGTCTGGGCGGCAGTCACCGTGCCGGAAAGTTCTGCATGGATGTGGTGGGCGGGCACGTCCAGCAGGATGTGCACCTTGGGGGACAGGGTCTTGAGCAGACCCTGCTTTTCGATGCCCAGAATCAGCTGCGGCGCATCCTCCCCGGCGGCGAGGTTCGGCAGCTGAAGGTAGAGGTAACCTTCTTTCGCGTTGGCGGGCTGCACGGTTTTGAGCTGTTTCAAGTCCAGCTGGAAGTCGTTCACCTGCTGCAAGCCGGTGGCGGCGGGGTCTACCCCCAGCAGGGTGGCCAGCTGGTCTTGGGAAATGTAGCTGCCCAGCGACCAGCCCGGCAGCAGCAGGCTTGCCAGCGGATACTCGGCCACAACCGTGCTGCGCAGCTTGTTGTACAGCTGCCCGGCGTCGTACAGGGTCTCTTCCTCGCTGATGTACATCCGGGTCAGAGGGGCATCGTTGACGGTGCTGGTGCCCGTTGGGTACAGCGCCAGCTGCACCGCCCGGGGGGTGTACTGGCCGGTCAGACTGCCGGTGGTGCCGCCGAACTTGTCCAGCAGGGCGTAAAGAGCAGGGGGCTCGGCCTCGGTGGAGGTGATGGTGTAGTCCAGCGCAAAGCTGGCACCGCTCTGGAATGCCTTGACCCTGCGGCTGACGAAGCTGTACAGCACTGCCGCAGCCACCACGCACACCAGAACCAGACACAGCAGAACGATCAGCGCCGCCCGCAGACCGGTGCGCTTTTTGTGGGAAGATGCCATGGGAAACCTCTCCTTCCGGTAAAACGTATTTGCTTCAGCATAACGGAACTGCACGCAAATGTCAAGCGCCGCAAACTGCGGACAAAACAAAAAACCTGAAACATTTCTGTTTCAGGTTTCTGGCGGAAAGATGGGGATTCGAACCCCAGAACGCTTTTGACACGTTACACGATTTCCAGTCGTGCGCCTTAGACCAACTCAGCCATCTTTCCACATCTTCTGTTCTGCCTTTGGGCGGGTGCCCTTGGCGCTCCACTATAATACCTGAAAGCAGGCTTTTTGTCAAGGATTTTTTTGAAAAAAATCGGACTTTTTTAAAAATGACGAAAAAACGCGAGAAAGTATTCTACCGCATGGATGGAAAGTACAAAAAGCCCTTGACGCACCTTTAAAATAGGTCTATATTGAGGGCAAAGAGCACTGCGGTGGGTCATTTTGTGCCGCAGCGGCGGGAAATATAAGGAGGATGCTTTTATGACTTATCCTGAAGTACTTGCCAATGCCCGTACCTGCATTGGTCAATACTGCAAGGCCTGCCCGGTGTGCAACGGCGTGGCCTGTAAAAACCAGATCCCCGGCCCGGGTGCCAAGGGCGTGGGCGATACCGCTATCCGCAATTATAATAAGTGGGCCGATATCCGGGTAAACATGGACACCCTGTGCCCCGGCGGTGCACCGGACACCACGCTGGAGCTGTTCGGCAAAAGCTTCCGCTATCCCTTCTTTGCGGGCCCTGTGGGTGCAGTGAACCTGCACTATTCCGATACCTACACCGATATGACCTATAACGATGTACTGGTGCGCGCCTGTGCCGAAAACGGTATTGCTGCCTTTACTGGTGACGGCACCAACCCCACCGTGATGGAGATGGCTACCCGCGCCATTGGCGCTGCGGGCGGCTGTGGCGTGCCCACCATCAAGCCGTGGAACATCGACACCATCCGCGAGAAAATGGCACAGGCCAAGGCCAGCGGCTGCTTTGCCGTGGCCATGGATGTGGACGCAGCGGGTCTGCCTTTCCTGAAGAACATGACCCCGCCCGCCGGCAGCAAGAGCGTGGAGGAACTGGCCGAGATTGTGCAGCTGGCCGAGCGTCCCTTCATCGTCAAGGGCGTGATGACCGTTAAGGGCGCACTGAAGGCAAAGCAGGCCGGTGCCGCCGCCATCGTGGTGTCCAACCACGGCGGCCGCGTGCTGGATCAGTGCCCTGCCACCGCCGAGGTGCTGCCGGAGATCGCCGCAGCCCTCAAGGGCACCGGCGTGAAGGTGCTGGTGGACGGCGGCATCCGCACCGGTGTGGATGTGTTCAAGGCACTGGCACTGGGCGCAGACGGCGTTTTGATCTGCCGCCCCTTCGTGACCGCAGTTTACGGCGGCGGCGCAGAGGGCGTGAAGTGCTACATCGATAAGCTGGCCGGGGAGCTGGCCGACACCATGCAGATGTGCGGTGCCCATACGCTGGCCGAGATCACCCCGGATATGGTGCGGGTCTGAGCGTTCTATTATAAGTAACAAAAAAGGAGATGCCCTGCAGGGCATCTCCTTTTTTGTTACTTCAAGGTGCCGTCCAGCACCTGCTGGTAATACCACGGCTTCGGGGCGTGGAAGGTCTTGCCGCTGAGGAAGGCAAAGTCCGGCTGGGTGAAGCGGGGCATGGTCAGCTCCCATGCGCACAGCGCCTGATACTTCAGCTTCAGCTCGCGGTTGGCGCTGTTGTTGCCGTACTTGCTGTCGCCAAGGATGGGGCAGCCGATGCTTGCCATGTGGGCGCGGATCTGGTGGGTGCGTCCGGTGATCAGCTGCACCTTCAGCAGGGCCAGACGGCCGGAGACGGCGATGGTCTCGTACCGGGTCTCCACCTCCTTGGCACCGGGCTGCTTATCCTCCACGATCTTCACGATGCCGCGGTCAGCGTCCTTCAGCAGATAGCCGCCCAAGGTGGCGTCCGGCGGCATGGGACGGCCAAAGGTGACGCAGAGGTAGGTCTTTTGCACCTCGCGGTTCTTGATGGCAGAAAGGAACAGCTCCTCAGCCTCCGGGGTCTTGGCAATGATCACAAGGCCGCTGGTGCCGGTGTCCAGCCGGTGGCACAAGGCGGGGGTGTACAGGTCGTTCTCCTTGTACTCGCCCTGCTTGTTCAGGTACAGCAGCGCGCGGTTCAGCAGAGTATCGTCCTCCGGGCCGTCCACCGCAACGCCGGCGGGCTTATTCACGATCAGGATCTGCGGGCAGTCGTACACCACCTGTGCCGGGGTGCGGGCATTCTTCCATGCAGGGCCTTCCACCCGGCGGTCGGCGTCCAGAACGTCGTCCAGAATGAACAGCTTGATCTCGTCGCCCGCCATCACGCGGGTGGAAAGCGGCTGCTTTTTGCCGTTCAGCTTGATCTTGTTCTCCCGCAGCGCCTTATTCAGGCGGCCGGGGGTCAGGGCGGGGTACTGTTGGGTCAGATAATTGTCCAGCCGGGTGGGGGCAAGACATTTTACTTTTAAAATTTTCACGGGAAATTCCTCTCTATCTTAAAATCAGTCGCAATAGAATGGGTTCTTGATTCGTTTTTATTGTAGCGGAATAAATCTGCCGCGTCAAGAAAGAAGGTATTTTTATGAACCTGAAATATAAGATTCTGGCTGTTCTGGCTGCGGGCATCGCATTGACGGCCTGCGGCGGCTCCGGTGCCCCCGCCAGCGCCCCCGCATCCAGTGCAGTGCCGGTCTCGTCCCATGTGGCAGAAGAAGGCGTTACGGAACCAATCAATCTGCTGACATGGACACTGGATGACCTTGATGACACGCAGACCACCACATTTGTTTCTGCCTCCATTACCTCCGGCGTACAGGACGGCAAATTGACTGCAAAGGTGTTTGGTTACGACATTTATAAGAAAGAGGATATTGAAAACCTTGCCGTTGGCGACAAGATCACCTTCCACGAGGAGGGTGCGGCATGGAATCAGGTCGTGAACGATGCGGTGACGAGCATCGAAAAAAATGACGAATACCATCTTGTAAGCATCAACGGCGGCATGGAGCAGCCCGGCGGGCTGGACTTGAAGTTGGAGGATGATGACACCTACCGGACGATGACCTTTGACGATTACCCGCTCTATTACGAGATGGGAGAAAAGAAGATGCCGCTGGCAGAGGATGTAGTGCTGAAGGACAGTTCTGCCGACCCGCAGGCCGAAGCCGTGGAGACTACGGGCGCGGATGCGGTGGCAGCAGCGATCAATGCAGACCCCGATAACTGGACCACCTATAATACCACGCTGGTGGTGCAGGGCGGCAAGGTGCTGGAGGTGCGCCGCATCTGGGTGCCGTAAATTTTGCTCAAAACCGTTGACAAACGTTTTGCGTATGCTATAATTTAGCTGTACGCAAAGGGGCATTGTGCCTGCCTTGCGGAATGTAAAATTATGACAGATGGCAATGATGGGGTCAGAAATGCACACACCACCGTCCAGAGAGAGCGCCCACGGCTGTAAGGTGCTCCGGTCGGGATCATTTCGCGCCACCCCGGAGCTTCCGGCGAATGTAAACCGGACGCTGCGCAGCGTTAATGCGCCGAAAGCGGCAGGGGACACGTTATCCTTTGCAATTTGGGTGGTACCACGGAGTTTGATGCACAAGCAGCCTTCGTCCCTTTTGGGATGAGGGCTGTTTTTTGTTTTTTCTCCGTGCCGCCCCTCTGCCATAACAGCATAAAAACGGCGCATAAGCGCTAAAGACAATTGAGGAGAGAAAGATCTATGCAATGGACCGGTTTGAATGAACTGCGCGAAAAGTACCTGAGCTTCTTTGAAAGCAAGGGCCATCTGCGTCTGGACAGCTTCCCCCTGGTACCCAAGAACGACCCCAGCCTGCTGCTGATCAACAGCGGCATGGCCCCCATGAAGAAGTGGTTCCTGGCACAGGAGGAGCCGCCCCGTCATCGCGTGACCACCTGCCAGAAGTGCATCCGCACCCCGGATATCGAGCGCGTGGGCATCACTGCCCGCCACGGCACCTTCTTTGAGATGCTGGGTAACTTCTCCTTCCAGGATTACTTCAAAGACGAGGTCATTCCTTGGGCTTGGGAGTTCCTGACCAGTGACGAGTGGATGGCTATCCCCAAGGACCGTCTGCACATCTCTGTGTATGAGGAGGACGACGAGGCCTACGATATCTGGACCAAGAAGGTTGGCATCGCCCCGGACCACATGGTGCGTCTGGGTAAGGAGGACAACTTCTGGGAGCACGGCTCCGGCCCGTGCGGCCCCTGCTCCGAGATCTACTTTGACCGCGGCCCCGAGTACGGCTGCGGCAAGCCGACCTGCGGCGTGGGCTGCGACTGCGACCGCTATATGGAGATCTGGAACCTCGTGTTCAGCCAGTTCGATGCCGACGGCAAGGGCCACTACGAGCGTCTGGCACGCCCCAACATTGATACCGGCATGGGCTTGGAGCGTCTGGCCTGCGTGATGCAGAACGTGGGCAACCTGTTCGAGGTGGATACCGTGCAGAGTGTGCTGCACCATGTGGAGCACATTGCAGGCAAGACCTACAAGCAGGACCCCAAGACCGATATCTCCATCCGCGTCATCACCGACCATATCCGCAGCTGCACCTTTATGGTGTCTGACGGCATCCTGCCCTCCAACGAGGGTCGCGGCTATGTGCTGCGCCGTCTGCTGCGCCGTGCTGCACGCCACGGCCGGATGCTGGGCATCGACCACCCCTTCCTCGTGGATCTGGTGGAGACCGTCATCCAGTCCAGCGAGTCCGCCTACCCCGAGCTGCGCGAGCATGACGCCTATATCAAGAAGGTCATCGGCACCGAGGAAGCAAACTTTGCCCGCACCATCGATGCCGGCATGAACATCCTGAACAACATGATCGACCGTCTGGAGAAGGCACACCAGAAGCTGCTGAGCGGCATGGACGCCTTCAAGCTGAACGATACCTTCGGCTTCCCGCTGGATCTGACCAAGGAGATCGCCGCCGAGCAGGGTCTGGAGATCGACGAGGACGGCTTCCACGCAGAGATGAAGAAGCAGAAGGAGCGCGCCCGCGCTGAGCGCCTGAAGAAGAACATCTCCGGCTGGAGCGAAGATCTGTTCGGCGCACTTGAGGCTGAGCCCACCGTCTTTACCGGTTACGACACCCTGACCGACAAGGGCACCGTTGTGGCGCTGAGCGATGAAGAGACCCTGACCGATGCCATTGCTACCGATGAGGAGGCAAAGGACGGCGTGCTGGTGGTGCTGGATAAGACCCCCTTCTACGCAGAGATGGGCGGTCAGGCTGCCGACCACGGCGTGCTGAACGGCACCGAGTGCAGCCTGCGCGTGCTGGACGTGAAAAAGACCCCCAAGGGCTACTACGTCCACACCTGCGTGCTGGAGAGCGGTATCGTGAAGGTGGGCGATGTGCTGACCGCACAGGTGGACAAGGGCTACCGCATGGCCATTGCCCGCAACCACACCGCTACCCACCTGCTGCAGGCTGCCCTGCGTGAGGTGCTGGGCGACCATGTGCATCAGGCTGGTTCCTATCAGGATGCCTCCATCACCCACTTCGACTTTACCCACTTCAGCGCCGTGACCCCCGAGGAGCTGGCACGGGTGCAGAAGATCGTCAACGATAAGATCTTCGACTCCATGAACGTCACCGTGCAGGAGATGCCGGTGGAGGAAGCCAAGAAGCTGGGCGCAATGGCTCTGTTTGGCGAAAAGTACGGCAAGGTGGTCCGCGTGGTGGATATCGAGGGCTGGTCTACCGAGTTCTGCGGCGGCACCCATGTCAAGAACACCGCCCAGATCGGCGGCTTCAAGATCGTCAGCGAGTCCTCTGTGGCTGCCGGCATCCGCCGTATCGAGGCTGTCACCGGCCGCAACCTGCTGATCCGTGCAAACCTGCAGGAGGCTATGCTGCATGATGTGGCCAACACCCTGAAGGCCAACAACGTGGCGGCTCTGCCCGCCCGCGCCGAGGCTGTGATGGCCGAGAACAAGGCCATGAGCCGCGAGCTGGAGGAGATGAAGGCAAAGATCGCCGCCTCCAAGGTGGACAGCCTGTTCGACAATGCTGAGGAAGCAGACGGCGTGAAGATCGCCTCCGCATACTTTACCGGTACTACCGGCGACACCCTGCGCGGTATGTGCGACAGCATCCGCGACAAGGCCGTGAACCCCGTGGTGGCTGTTCTGGTGGGCAAGGCTGAGGATAAGATCACCATGGCTGTTACCGTGAATAAGCTGGCACAGGAAAAGGGCCTGAAGGCCGGTGTGCTGGTCAAGGAGTTGTCTGCTATTGCCGGCGGCAAGGGCGGCGGCAAGCCGGACTTTGCAATGGCCGGTCTGAAGGACGAGACCAAGATCGACGAGGCACTGGCTTCTGTGAGCGCCATCGTCAAGAAGGCTCTGGGCTAAAAAGAATCAATGCTCCGTGCCCCGGTGCCGGATGCGCGCCGGGGCGGCGGGCTTTTGTAGAAGCAGGAAGGAGTGTTCCCCCATGGAAGATTGTCTGTTTTGCATGATCGCAGAGGGCAAGATCCCCTCTAAAAAGCTGTACGAGGATGACCAGGTAGTGGCATTCTACGACATCAACCCGCAGGCAAAGGTGCATTTCCTTGTGGTTCCCCGCAAGCACATCTCCTCTGCCGCTGCGCTGACCGAGGAGGATGGTGCTCTGCTGGGCCACATCTTCGCCGTCATCGCAAAGCTGGCCAAGGAGCAGGGACTGGAAAACGGTTACCGCATCATCTCCAACGTGGGCGAGGACGCAGGCCAGACCGTGAAGCATCTGCATTTCCATGTTCTGGGCGGCGAAAAACTGCCTGTCTGATTCCAATACGAAAGGGAGATTTTGATTATGGCTGAAACTTATACCCTGCACGTCGCAGGCCTGACCCGTGAGTTGACCATCTGCAAGGTGAACGACCACATGGACATTGCCGCATTTATCATGCTAGGTGATGCCGAGCTGACCGTGGCCGCTGCTGCGGAGCTGCTGAAGAAGTGCCCGGATTTTGATATCCTGCTCACCGCCGAGGCCAAGGGGATTCCGCTGGCACACGAGATGAGCCGTCAGAGCGGCAAGCCCTATATCTGCGCCCGCAAGGGTGTCAAGCTGTATATGCCGGACCCCGTGGTGGTGGAGGACCAGTCCATTACCACTGCCGGTAAGCAGAAGCTGGTCATCGACCGTAAGGAACTGGAAAAGATGAACGGCAAGCGGGTGCTGGTGGTGGACGATGTCATCTCCACCGGCGGCTCTCTGAAGGCACTGGACGCGCTGGCAGAAAAGACCCAGTGCACCATCGTGGGTCAGGCCGCTGTTCTGGCCGAGGGCGATGCTTCTGAGCGCAAGGATATCATCTTCCTTGAGCCGCTGCCCCTGTTCTTCCACTAAGCCGGGATGCGCCGCCCGCTCTGCGCTTTCTGCGCCGGAATGATGGGCCTTAGTTTCCTATGGACTTTTTTGCCGCAAACGGAGCTTTTTATGCCGTTTGCGGCATTTTTTGTTGCCTTTTTGCTGCTGCTTTGCATCCCGCGCCGCAGCCGCAAGCTGGCGGTCTGCCTGCTGTTGGGTGCACTGGCAGGGCTTTGTGCGGTGTACACTACAAACGCCCGGCTGGAGCGTACCCGGGCAAACTACGCCGGGCGCACCGTGCTGCTGACCGCCGAGGTGGAGCGCGCGGACAGCAGCTATCTCCCGGGCACAGTGGACGCGACCCTGTGGGTGGAAAGTGTGAACGGCAGCCCGGCGAGTTTCCGCATAGCCTGTGCGGAGCTGCCCGCCTGCACGGCAGGGCAGCGGGTGCAGGGCTGGTTCGCGCTGCAACAACCGGACATGGAAGAACAGACGGCGCAGTACGCGGACGGCATCGCCTTGCAGGCAGAGCCCTTGGCAGAAAAACTGCAGCTCACCGTGCTGGGCGAGAGCGGCAGCTTCCGCGCCCGCACCCACCGCTTGCAGCAAAAACTGAGCGAGAGCCTGCGCCGTGCCATGCACAGGGACACCGGCGGCGTGCTGGCTGCCATGACGGTGGGAGACCGCAGCGGGCTTTCGGCACAGCTGCGCAGCGCCTACCGGGGCGCAGGGCTTTCCCATGTGCTGGTGGTCAGCGGTATGCATGTTTCCATCCTGTGCGGGGACATTTTTACTGCCCTGCACCCCCGCGGCTGGGAGCAGAGCTACCGCAGCCGCAGACGGCGTGCAGTGGGCAAAAGCCTGCTGGCGCTGGTGCTGATGGGCGTGACCGGCTTTACACCCTCGGTGCGCCGCGCCGCCGTGGCGGTGTGGGTCAGCGCCTTGGGCGTGTGGGTGTGGGGACCGCCGGACGCCCTCACCTCGCTGGCGGCGGCAGGCATCCTGATGACCGCCGTCAACAGCTATGCGGTGTGGGATATCGGCTTTGAACTTTCTTTTGCGGCAGTGGTGGGCACGGTGGCAGGCAACGCCTGCATCCGCCGGATGCGGGACGCCCACGACAGGCGCTTCTGGGTCAAAGCGGGGGAAAATCTGCAAAAGCCGGTCAGACGTCCGTGGTACAGCAAATTGCCGAAGGGCGTGCAGGGTCTTGTAGAGAGTGCCTGCATTGCCGCCTGCGCCTCGGCGGCTACCTTCCCGGTGCTGGTGCTGCGGGGCCTGAGCGTCAGCGCGTGGGCGGTGGTCTCCAGCATCGCGGTGCTGTGGATGGTGCAGCCGCTGCTTCTGTTGGGGTTGGCAGTAGCCTTTGTGGGACTGGTGCCGTGGCTGGCACCGGTGCATGGGGTACTTTCCCGGGCGGCAGACCTGCTCACAGGGCTATTGAACGGCTGGGCGGTCTGGCTCAGCACAAAGCCCGGGGCATCCATTTACTTTAATACCGCCTACGCAGCGCTGGTCTGTCTGCTGCTGTGCGGGCTTTGGGTGCTGGCTTTCCGCTGGCGGGTGCGTCTGCGGGTGGCGCTGCCGGGCATTCTGCTGGCGGCAGCGGTGGGCATCGGGCTGGGCAATGCCCTCAGCCGGGACGTGGTGCACATCGACCTTGTGGGCAGCGCACAGGCGCCTGCGGTGGTAATTGCCCAGAACGACCGGGCAGTGGTACTGTTCCGGGGCGGTAGCGCCGCCCAGCGTGCGGTGGAAAACCAGCTAGCGCGGCGGGGCGTGCGCACTGTGGAACTGGTGGTAGACCTGCGCATGAATGCAAAAACCGCCTGCACCCTGCCCGCGCAGCAGGGCATCCGAGCAGAGCGTCTGCCGGTCAATGCCAGCCGCAAGCTGCGCTGCACCCCGGCGGCGGTGGAACTGCTGCGCACCCGGGAAGGGTGTCTTGTGCGGCTGAGCATCGGCAACCGGCAGTTTGTGACCTTAAGCGGCAAGGCAGAGCTGGCGCAGCCGCTGCAGACAGAGTGGCTGATTGCCACACCGAAAAAGCCGGAGACGGTGCGGTACCAAAAGCTGCTGGCGCTGCGCAGTTACAGTTGGATGCCGCCGGAAACGCAGTACACAGCCTCCCTCAGCCTGCGCCGCACCGGCGGTGAAAAGCTTGGGTAGCGCTTTGCAATCCGGGCCGAGTGTGGTACAATACAAGGAGCATTTTATAACAGGAAAGGGGCATTTGCATGGCCACGGAAGCAAAACTCCGGCAGCTGGCCGACAAGGGCTGCCCGGTCTACTATTTTTATTCCAGCGAGCGGTATCTGGTGCGGCAGGCAGTGGCGGCGGCGGTGCGGATGCTGTCGGCAGACAGCGACGAGGACGCCACCATCCTGGACGGCGCTGCGCCGGAACTGGAACAGCTTATCATGGCAGCGGGTACCATCTCATTTTTTGGTACCCGACGCGTGGTGGTGCTGCCGGAAATAGACCCCGCTGCCTACGGCAGCAAGGACCTGGACGAGCTGTGCAGCACTCTTGCCAGCTTGGAAAACGCCGTGGCAGTGCTGGGCAGCGTGTTCCCGTTGGAACGCGGTAAGCTCAAGCTGGGCAAGCAGGCGCAAAAGCTGCAAGCCAAGTGCAAGGCCATCGGCTACACGGAAGAGCTGGCAAAGCCCCGCCCCTTTGAACTGAAAAATCTGATGATGGAGCGCGCAAAGGCGCAGGGCGCAACCCTGCCGGACGGCGCAGCCACCGCATTGCTGGAGCGCTGCGGCGAGGACCCCTTTCTGCTGGAAAACGAGGTGGATAAGCTCTGTGCCCTGTCCGGCTACCAGACCGTGAGCGCATCCATGGTGGCGGAGATGGGCACGGTGAGCCTTGAAGCGGATGTGTTCGAGATGATCCGCATGATCACCGCCAAAAACGCCACCGGAGCCTGCAAAAAGCTGCAGACCCTGCTGCGGCTGCAGCAGGAGCCCATTGCCATTACAGCGGCCATGATCGGCAGCTATGTGGACCTGTACCGGGTAAAGCTTGGGGCGGCAAAGCGGAAAAATTACAGTGCGGTGCACAAGGATTTTGGCTATAAGGGCAGTGACTACCGGCTGAAGCGCTCGGCAGAAACTGCCGCCCACTACACCCTGCCCCAGCTGGAAGCCTGCCTGCAGGTGCTGCTGGAGCTGGACCAGAGCCTGAAAAGCCAGCCTGTGGCGGCGCAGACACTGCTGGAAACAGCACTGTGCCGTCTGGCGCTGGCGGGGAGCGGAAGATGATGCAAAGCGAGATGATCCATACCGACCGGGTGCTGATCGTGGAGGGCAAATACGATGCCGTCCGTCTGGCGCACCTGACCGATGCCATGATCCTGCTGACGGATGGTTTTGGCATTTATAAAGACAAACAGCGCCAGCAGCTGTTCCGGGCGTTGGCGCAGAAAAATGGTCTGATCTTACTTACAGATTCGGACGCGGCAGGCTTCCGCATCCGCAACTACATCACCAATATGGTGGGCGCGGAGAACGTGGTGCAGGCCTATGTGCCTGCCATCCACGGCAAGGAAAAGCGCAAGGCGCAGCCCGGCAAGGAGGGGCTGCTGGGGGTAGAGGGCGTGGACGACGCCCTTGTGCGGCAGGCGCTGCTGGACGCCTTGGGCGCAGAAGCCGGAGCCGCGCCGGTGCGCCCGACGGGACGGCAGATCACCTACACCGACCTGTACGAGTGGGGGCTTTCCGGCAAGCCCGGCAGCGCCGAGCGCAAGGCTAGACTCTTGAATGCGCTGGGGCTGCCGCCGCGCCTTTCCAAAAAGGAACTGGTAGAAGCTTTTAACCGGCTATATACTTTTGAACAACTGGACGAGTTGCAGTTGAAAATTTTGCAGGAGTGAAAAACTAGCCGTTTTTGCCCCACGCCTGCCGCAACAGTTCCAGCGCATGGGTCTCCAGCCGGGAAACGTAGCTGCGGCTGATGCCCAGCAGCCCGGCGGTCTCCAGCTGGGTCAGGGGTGGCTGTCCTGCCAGCCCGTACCGCAGCAGTAAGATCTGCCGCTCCCGGGCGGGCAGAGTGTCCAGCAGCTGCCGCAGCCGCCGGACATCCTCCTGCCGCTCACAGCTGTCCTCCATGCAAAAGCCGTCCTGTATCACGTCTGCTAAGGTCAGCGCAGAGTCCCCGTCTGCCTCCAAGGACTCTTGCAGAGAGACGGTCTGCCCGCTCTTGCGCTCCCGCCGGAACTGCATACGGATCTCGTTTTCAATGCAGCGGCTGGCATAAGTGGAAAACCGCGCCTTGCGTGTGGCATCAAAGGTATCTACCGCTTTCATCAGCCCGATGGTGCCGATGGAAACAAGATCCTCTTGATCACCCGGCAGGGCGTAATATTTTTTTACGATGTGCGCCACCAGCCGCAGATTGTGGCGGATCAGCTTTTCCCGGGCGGCGGCATCTCCGGCGTGCAGGGCGCTGAAAGCGGCGGCCTCTTCCCGGGCTGTGAGCGGACGCGGAAAGCAGCCGCTTTCCAGATGGAGCGCCAGAAACAGAAATTTTGTGGCGAAAAATTGTAGTAAGGTCAGCAGCACACGATATCCCTCCCGGTACATAGTTGTTAGATTGTATGAGCCGGGGCGCGGATAGTTGCCGGAGAAGCCTTTTGTGTGCAGCAGCTTTTCTGCAGGGGAAAAGCGTGGTATACTGAAGGGGATAACTCGTAATTTGTGGAGGGGAGCCTGATGAAAGAAAAGACTTGTCAAACTCGGTGCGGAACGATTCGGTATTGGGTAAGTGTGTCAAACCCGGATACAATTACTCTTGTTTTTCTGCCGGGGTTGACTGCGGATCATAGATTGTTTGATAAGCAGATTCAGTATTTCGAGAACAGGTATAATGTTATCGTCTGGGATGCACCGGCACACGGCTCCTCATGGCCGTTTCGGTTTGATTTTGATCTGTTCGACAAGGCAAAATGGCTGAACGATATCTTAATCCGCGAAGAAATCACAAAGCCTGTCATTGTTGGGCAGTCCATGGGTGGATATGTGGGACAGGCTTATGCACAGCTTTACCCAGACAAAATGACGGGTTTTGTCTCCATTGACTCTGCACCGTTGCAACGAAGCTATGTGACGGCAGTTGAGATATGGCTTTTGAAACGGATGGAGCCGGTATATGCTCACTATCCGTGGAAATGGCTCCTGAAATCGGGGTCGGAAGGCGTTGCTACGTCTGATTACGGTAGAAATCTCATGCGTGAAATGATGCTGACTTATGACGGAAACCAGAAACGCTATGCACAAATTGCCGGACATGGTTTTCGTATTTTGGCAGCGGCCATAGAAAAGAATCTGCCGTATGAGATCAAGTGCCCGGCTTTATTGATATGCGGCACACAAGATCACGCAGGTTCGTGTATACGGTACAACAAAGCATGGCATCGCAATATGAAAATCCCATTGACGTGGATCGAAGGAGCAGGGCATAATTCCAATACAGACAAACCCGAACAGGTGAATCGGCTGATAGATGAATTTGCTGCAAATATTTTATAACAGGAAACTTAGCAATTCAACTTTTTAATACAGCAGCAACAGCGTTGAATTGCGTATCGCAAATATGCTGTTTGAATGTTGCACTAATTTCTTGACTTGTGATTAGAAAAGTTCACCGCAAAACACACTTCGGGAGGTGCGAGGAATGAACTTCTGGAAAAAGCTGTTTGCCGGCATGGGCTTTGTGTGCGGCTTTCTGGTCTTTGAAACCATGTCGCTGGCGTACCACAACTCCGGCCGCCGTCATAAAAACCACAAGGGGCGCTACCGGCGCAACAGTTTTTGGGATACGCTTACCCGGTACATGATCTTTGCGTGGATCTACGATGGTGTGAAGAAAAGCAGGGAACAGGTGGGCAGACGGTACTACCGCCGCACCGGGAGCGAGTTCCGACCGTCCTACGATTCCGGCACAAGAAACTATCCCTCTGAACCTGCAAAAGCCGCCCCGAAAACCACAGATGCAGCACAGCCCAAAAAGCAGCGGTCGCCTCCGTCTGCACCGAAAACGGCGGCAAAGACCGCATCGGCATCCACGGCAGATAGACTGAAAGTCCCTGCTGCGGAGGCAAAGCCGCCCCGTGAAACAACGGTGAAACCTGCCCCTGCGGCAGAAAAGCCTGTGCCGGATACCGAAAACCTATCTGCCCCGGAGCCAAAAACACCGCAGGAGGTGGAGACGGAGCGTCAGCAGATGCTTGCCCGGCTGCGCACCGAGCTGCGGGAGCAGGTCTGTGCCATTCATGCAGACGTGACCCTGCCGCCCGACAGGGAGCAAGGGAGCGAGGCGGCAGAGCAGCAGCTGCACATTCTGCTGTACCAGACCGATGTACCGGAGGCGGAACTGAACGCCGCCCTGTCCGACCTGCGTGCCCAGCGCAGGCTGGAAAAAGCCCAGTATCAGGGCGCACCCTTTGCGGATGTGTTTCAGGTGGAGCTGATTTTATCAGAGGAGAACAGCGACCGGGCTTGCATCGTGGATGTAGGGGATACCGGCATGAGCTATGTGATCCCGTGGAGCAGCATCCCGCAGGAGCTTCAGCAGCCGCTGCGCCGCTATGTGGCACAGGCAGACGGAAAGCTCTGCGGCTATTGCAAAGAGGACCTCTGCAACACCGAAAACGGACGAATGATCGTGGAGCTGTATCTGGGCAAGCAGGAACATCACGTTTCAAGGATCTTGTATTGAAATAGCTGCACAACCGCAGCGATTGGGTTGAAAATAAGGCTGAAGCCCCAATTGCTCCAGCCAATGTCAGAGTTTCTTAATTGTCCATCAAAAATACGTTGGTACGTTTTACACTGTGACGAATCAAAAAACAGAGGAGAGATGTTTTACTATGATCTACAAAAAGCAATACGGTCAACCGTTTGATACCGAAAGTGTAGTGGGTTCTTTTTTGCCCATGATGGAAACGATACCCTATCTGACCAAGGAGCCGGATGGTTTCTCCTATGCCATGGAGCCGCAGGATGTTCTGTATGGTCTTGGCGAGAACGTCCGTGGTATCAACAAGCGCGGGTGGGTGTACGAAAGCAAATGCTCCGATGACGGCAACCATACCGAGGGCAAATCCTCGCTGTACGGTGCTTATAATTTTATGATCGTGTCCGGCAAGGATACATTTGGCTTTTTTATCGACTACCCGGGCAAGGTCACCTTTGACTGCGGCTACACCGACATGGATACCTTACGCATCACGGTGGCCGAGGAAAATTACGATCTCTACATCATTGAGGGCGAAAGCCTGACCGATATTGTGCACCAGTTCCGCCAGTTGGTGGGGCGCAGTTATATTCCGCCCAAATGGGCTTTTGGCAACGCCCAGAGCCGCTGGAGCTACATGAACGAGGACGAGGTCCGCGAGGTGGTGGCAAATTACCGTGCCAATAATATGCCGCTGGACGCTGTGGTTCTGGATATTGATTACATGGAGCATTACAAGGACTTTACGGTGGATGCGCAGCGTTTCCCGCATTTTGCAGACTTTGCCGCCGAGATGAAAGCGCAGGGCATCCGTCTTGTCCCCATCATCGATGCAGGAGTCAAAATCGAAGAGGGATATGATGTGTACGAGGAGGGCGTGAAAAACGGCTACTTCTGCACGAATCAGGATGGCACCCCCTTTGTAGCCGGTGTGTGGCCGGGACGGGTACACTTCCCCGATATGCTCAACCCGGAAGCCCGTGCTTGGTTTGGCAGTCAATATAAAGTTCTGCTGGATCAGGGGATCGAGGGCTTCTGGAACGATATGAACGAGCCTGCTATCTTCTACGCAGAGGAAAGACTGAAAAAGACCTTTGCTAAAATTGAGGAATACAACAAGCAAAACCTGGATATTTCCAGCTTTGCTGCTTTTACCGGCATGGTGGCAGAGCTTTCCAACAACGAAAACGATTATAAGCTGTTCTACCACAACACCAAGCAGGGGCGTATGCGGCACGACAAGGTACATAATCTTTTTGGTTATAACATGACCCGTGCGGCAGGCGAGGCTTTTGAGCGGCTGGAGCCGGACAAGCGCATTTTGATGTACTCCCGTTCTGCCTGCATCGGGATGCACCGGTATGGCGGCATCTGGACCGGCGACAACCATTCTTGGTGGAGCCACATTCTGCTTGCGCTGCACATGATGCCCTCCCTGAATATGTGCGGCTTCCTGTACGAAGGCCCCGACATTGGCGGCTTTGGCAGCAATACCACGGAGGATCTGGTGCTGCGCTGGTACGGCTTGGGCATCTTCTCTCCGCTGCTGCGGAACCACTCTGCCAACGGCACCCGCCGGCAGGAACCCTACCGCTTTAAGAACAAGGCCGCCTTTGCCGGTATTTTACAGCTGCGCTACCTGCTGCTGCCCTACATTTACAGCGAGTACATGAAAGCTGCCCTGCACGACGGCATGTACTGTATGCCGTTGGCTTTTGCCTTCCCGGAGGATGACTTTGCCCGTCGGGTGGAGGATGAGGTGATGATCGGTGAAAGCTTGTTGATCGCCCCGGTATATGAGCAAAACGCCCGAGGTCGGTATGTTTATCTGCCGGAGGAGATGCTGCAGGTGCGGGTAAAGTACAGCGAAAGCAACCGCATCGAAACCAGTGTGCTGCCGGCAGGCCATCATTACATTCCGGTGGAGCTGGATGAAGTGGTGTTCTTTTTGCGCAAGGGACACCTTCTGCCCCTTGCCAAGGACGGCAAAAAGATCCAGAGCGTTGCCGATGTGGATTTTGCAGATCTGCGCCTGCTTGCCTATGCTCCCGATGGTGCATCCTATGAATACTATACCGATGACGGCGAGACAAGGGATTATGATAAGCCGGAACATTTTGTGCATATCACGCTGGATGCGGATGGAAACGCAAAGAGTGATCGTGCTACGGTCAAAGTAGAAGGATAATCGTCAGTCATTACGCAGTTCCTACAGAGTGGCAGCGTTTCAGCTTGAAATGCTGCTACTCTTTTTTGTTGTCTGTATCACAGATAAAATAGCGTTCCATCTTGAAAACAGCGTAAAGATTTATTATAATAAGATAAATAGTTGTGACTTTTACAAAGGAGGGCTGAATTATGGCAGCGCAGCGCACCTATCTGGCAATCGACCTGAAAAGTTTCTATGCCTCGGTGGAGTGCGTAGACCGCCATCTGGACCCCCTGACCACGAATCTGGTGGTGGCAGACGCCTCCCGCACCGAAAAGACCATCTGCCTTGCGGTATCGCCCTCCCTGAAAGCCTACAAGATACCCGGCAGAGCACGGCTGTTTGAAGCCGTCCAGCGTGTCCGGGAGGTCAACGCTCAGCGGCTGCAAACTGCCATCCGGCAGAAAAAGGCGGTCCGGGGAGAGGATGGAAAATACCACTTTGCCAGCACCTCTTTCGATGCCAATGCCCTGAATGCAGACCCTGCACTGGGGCTGAGCTACATCGTTGCGCCGCCCCGGATGCAGCGGTATCTGGATGTGTCCACCCAAATCTACAAGACCTACCTCAAATATGTGTCCCCGGCGGATATCTACCCCTACTCCATTGACGAGGTTTTTATTGATGTGACGGGATATCTGCCCTATTATCACATGAGCGCCCATGAGCTTGCCATGACCATGGTGCGGGAGGTGCTGTACAACACCGGCATCACCGCAACGGCAGGCATCGGCACCAACCTCTACCTTGCAAAGCTGGCCATGGACATTGTGGCAAAGCACATCCCGGCGGACAAGAATGGTGTTCGCATTGCGGAACTGGACGAGCAGTCCTACCGGTATCTGCTGTGGAGCCATCGCCCGCTGACGGATTTCTGGATGACCGGTCCCGGCACCGTCAAACGACTGGAAGCCCACGGCATCTACACCATGGGGGACTTGGCACGGTTTTCCATCCACGGAGAAGATCGTCTGTACGAGATTTTCGGCGTAGATGCAGAAATCCTTATTGACCACGCATGGGGCTATGAGCCCTGCGGTATGGAGCAAATCAAAAGCTACAAGCCCAGCACCAACAGCATCAGCGAGGGGCAGGTGCTGACCTGCCCCTACCCCAACGATAAAGCAAAGCTCATTGTCCGGGAGATGGCGGAGATTCTGATGTTTCGGCTTACCGAAAAGAAGCTGGTGACGGAATCCATCACCTTGGAGATAGGCTACGACCGGGAGAACGTGGACAAGGGTGGCTACCGCGGTCTGACCCAGACCGACCGCTACGGCAGAGTCATCCCCAAAGCAGCCCACGGCACCGTTCGGTTTGATGCCCCCACCAATTTGGGCAGTACCCTCATCAACGAAAGCGCAAAGCTGTTTGAGCGCATCACCGACCCGGCGCTGACGGTGCGGCGCATTACCATCAACGCAAACAAGGTCACGCCGGACGAGGGCATCTATCAGGTGGATTTTTTCACGGACACCAAGAAGCTGGAAAGGGAGAAAAAACTCCAGCAAGCCATGCTGGGCATCAAGAACAAGTACGGCAAAAACGCCGTGCTGAAAGCCAGCAGCTACGAGGAAGGTGCCACCATGCGCCAGCGCAACGCACAAATCGGCGGGCACAGTGCAGGAAGTTCGGCGGGAGGTTCAGATGGAAAACTACAAAAATAGCAAAATCGGGCTGGAGACCGCCAAAAAGTACGGGGATATCCTAGAGATGGAACGCCCCCAGACCGAAGAATCCCTCCGCAAGCACCCCCGCATGACCCTTCAGAACCGTGCCAAGATCTTCTCGCCCTTCTCTCCGCTGCGGGGCTATGACGAGCAGCTTGCCGCAGAAAAGCAGCGCACTGAGCGCGTGACCAAGCGCATTCTGACCGAGGAAGAAATGTCGGCTCTGTCCGATCGGCTGATGCAGGTCACCAAGGGCATGACCATCACGGTGCGGTACTTCAAGGAGGATACCGCCCACCCGGAGGCTCCCGCAGTGGGCAACTACATCACGCTAACCGGAAAAGCGGACCGCATCGACCCGGTGTTCCGCACCCTGCAGGTGGGCGACACCGTGGTGCCCTTTGAAGATCTGGTGGAGGTCAGCGGGGAAGGCATTATGGAAATTGACGCATATCTGGGAATCCGGGAAAAATGAGATGACAAGAAATGCTGAAAGAGATGTTTATGGGACAGCTTTTTCGGTAAAATGACCTCAGAAGAAGCAAAACACACTTCGGATGGAGGAAAACACAATGGCAAACGGTGATTACGGCTATTTCGGCAAAGGTGACACGGGCTATGCCCAGTACATGACGGCTTTCAACCGCAACTTCGGCAGTTCGTCCGGCGGCGGTGGCGGCGGTCACAACAATGGCGGCGGCGGTGACGGAGACGGCAGCGGCTGCGGCTGTCTCATCGCCATTGCGGTGGTGGTCGTGCTGGTGCTTATTGCCATGGGAAGCTGAGGGGCATTCCCATAGCACAAGGCTGTCTTACGTGACCCGGTCACAGAAAATCTAACTAGGAAATGTTATCATATAGCCATAGAAAACACCAACAACATTCCGATGGAGGAATTGAAGAGGAATTGAATATGAAAGCAAAGTTTTATATCTGTGAGCACTGTGGCAACCTGGTCACCACCATCCACAACGCAGGCGTCCCGCTGGTCTGCTGCGGCGAAAAGATGAAGGAACTGCTCCCCAACACCGTGGAAGCCAGCGGCGAAAAGCATCTGCCGGTGGCAGAGCTTTCCGGCAGCACCCTCACGGTTACGGTGGGTGCAGTGGAGCATCCCATGGTGGATGTGCACCACATCCAGTGGCTCTTTGTGGAGACGGAAAACGGCGGACAGCTCCGCTACCTCGCCCCCGGGCAGGCACCCAAGGCGGTATTTGAGCTGGGCAGCGAAAAGCCGGTGGCGGTCTACGCTTACTGCAACCTGCATGGTCTGTGGATGACGAAGCTGTAAGAAATAAACGGGCTCCTGCCAGTGGTTGACGCTTGCAGGAGCCTGTTTTTTGCGTGTAGACGCTTTTCCGTGGAAAGGAAGCATGACACCGTTATAATGGTTGTATGGACAGCAAAATAAGCGCAACCCTTGCACCACCCTGCCGGATGTGATAGGATGAAGAAAACCACATGAGGGAGGAACCACCATGCCGTTTCTGATGATCCGCAACGACATCACCAAGGTGGCAGCGGATGCCATCGTCAACCCTGCCAACCGGAACCTTTTGCAGGGCAGCGGCACCAGCCGTGCCATCTATCAGGCGGCAGGGGAGCAGGAGCTGACCGCCGCCTGTGAAGCCATCGGGCACTGCGAGCCGGGCAGGGCAGTGTGTACCCCGGCATTCGGGCTGCCTGCAAAGTATATCTTCCATGCGGTCTGTCCGGCATGGCACGGCGGATTTTTTGGCGAAGCAAAACAACTGGCTGGTGCGTACCATTCTGCACTGGAACTAGCCGCAGAATACCACTGCGAGAGCGTGGCTTTTCCGCTGCTGTCCAGCGGAAACTACGGCTACCCCAAGGAGCAGGCCTTCCGCATTGCGGTGGACACCATCACGCAGTACGTCATGGAGCACGACCTGACCGTGTATCTGGTGCTTTACGACCGGCACTCGTTGGCGGTGAGCCGCAAGCTGTTCACCTCGGTGGAGGAGTACATCGACGACCACTATGTAGCCCAGAACGATGAAAGCTACCAGTTTGACCGTCGGCGCAGAGAATACGTGGAACGCTGGGAAGATGCTGCGCTTGCTGACCGGGAGTATCCTGCGCAAGAGTGCGCGCCGCCGGTCTTTGCGGCTGCACCGCCTGCGCCTGCCACCCCCATGGCAGCCCGCAGTCTGGAACACCTGATGGACAACCTTGGCGAGAGCTTCACCACCCGGCTGCTGCGGCTCATTGACGAGCGGGGGCTGAAAGACTCCACCGTGTACAAGCAGTCCAACATCTCCCGGCAGCATTTTTCTAAAATTCAGTGTAATCGGGACTACAACCCCAAAAAGAAGACCGTACTTGCCCTTGCGGTGGGGCTGCACCTGTCGGAGGATGAGACCATCGACCTGCTTAAAAGCGCAGGCTATGCCTTCTCCGATGGCTCCAAGCGGGATTGGATCGTGCGGTACTGTCTGGAACAGAAAATTTATAATATCAATCAGGTCAATACCCTTTTGTTTGAATACGATCAGGAACAGCTGGGTGCGTGATTTGTCGCCTGCCCGTTGACCTTTTGCCCTCCGGTTTGTGGTATCCTTTTGCCAACGAAAGCGATACACCACAAAACGGAGGGCATTTATTATGAAGAAAAATCTTACCGAGCTTGTTTTTATCCTCGACCGCAGCGGCTCCATGGGTGGGCTAGAACCGGACACCATCGGCGGGTTCAACGCCATGCTGAGCCGGCAGAAGGAGCAGGAGGGCGAAGCCAATGTGACCACCATCCTGTTTGACCACGAGGTGCAGTTGCTGCACGACCGCTTTCCGCTGTACGCTGTTGCGCCGTTGACCGAAAAGGACTACTACGTCCGGGGCTGTACGGCGCTGCTGGATGCCATTGGTTATGGCATGGAAAAGATGGTGAATATCCAGCGCTATCTGCCGGAGGACGAGCGTGCCGAAAAGGTCATCTTTGTCATCACCACCGATGGGCTGGAAAACGCCAGCAAGCGGTTTGGCTACGAGAAGATTCGCCGGATGATCGAGCGGGAAAAAGAACGGTACGGCTGGGAATTTCTGTTCCTTGGTGCTAACATGGACGCCGTGCAGGAAGCCGCCCGCTTCGGCATCGGGGCAGACCGGGCGGTGCGGTTCGAGAATGATGCGCAGGGCGTGGCGGTCAATTACCATGTGGTCAGCGAAACGGTCTCCCGGATGCGGGAAGCACCCTGCTGCGCGTCCATCGGCGCAGAGTGGAAAGAACAAATCGAAGCCGATTTCCAGAAGCGACATCAGGGGTAAAGGAGGAAACAGCGACACCCTTGCCTGCATTACCGGCGGCATTGCCGAAGCCTTTTACGGGATGCCGTCTGAATTGCAGCAGGAAACCTTGAAGCGTCTGCCGGAGGAGATGCGGGCAGCGTATGAGCTGTTCCGGCAGAACCTTGAGCGCAGGATGTGACACCGCCGGTGCTGAGAGCTAGAGAGCCGCCGCACAGGGATCTGTGCGGCGGCTCTTTTGTGCGCAGGTGTTTTTCCGCAGCGGTAAGCCCTCGTCAAAACTCCGGGTGCCATTCGTCCCGAATGCCAATGTCGGCACAGACGATCTTTCCGCACAGGGGCGCAGAGATTTTTGCGATATGCAGCGGTTTATAGCTGTCGAAGGTTACGGTCAAATCTGCATGGGCAGCACCGTCGGCAACCTCGCCGGTGTCCGTATTGATGCCGCTGGGCAGGTCCACGGCCAGCACAAAGGCACCGCCCTTGTGCAGATGGCGTATCAGTCCGCAGGCAGCAAGGCCGGAAGGCCGCAGTTCACCATGGAATCCGGTGCCGTAGAGGGCATCCACAACGGCAGCAAAGCTCTGGGTTTCCAGTACAGAACCGTCAGTGCAGATGTGCACCGGCAGGGAGTGCAGACGTTCAAAATTGCGGATGGCGTCAGAAGTTTTCGGCTCGCCCTCGGCCAGAAGAACGGTCACATTCCAGCCGTCTTTTGCAGCGGCACGGGCGATCACGAACCCATCGCCGCCGTTGTTGCCCTTTCCGCAGACCACCAGCAGCCTGCCGGGATGCGGGAACTGCTTTTGCAGTTCAGCGTAAGCCGCCAGCCCGGCGTTTTCCATCATTTGCAGATAGGGCAGACCGTGGGCATCCCCGGCCCGTTCAATCTCCTTCATCTGCGCAGCCGTCACAATGCGATGTTTCATGTTGGCACCTTCTTTCTATCTCTATTATAATGGATGAGAATGTTTGGAACAAGATGAAAGAAACCGGTGCATAGAATCTGTCCCCGGAGAGTCGGAACGAGCCCTCCGGGGATATTTTTGTTTTTCACTATCTTTTCCGCAGGGGAAAACCATGGTATACTGAACGCAACGAATCCAAAGTAATAAACCGGGAGGTACCGTTATGAAGTGGGGAATTTTAGCGACCGGCACCATTGCCAAAAAATTTGCATCTACGGTGGAACAGATGGGCGCAGAGGGAGAGCAGCTTGTTGCCGTGGGCTCACGGCACATGGAAAGCGCACAGGCGTTTGCACAGCAGTACGGCATTCCCCGCTGCTATGACTCCTACGAAGCCCTTGCCGCCGACCCGGAGGTGGAGGCCATCTATATCGCCACCCCCAACACCCTGCATTACGAAAACTGCAAGCTCTGCTTGGAGCAGGGCAAGCACGTTTTGTGCGAAAAGCCCTTTACCATCAGCCCGGAGCAGGCGCAGGAGCTGTATCATCTGGCGGAGGAAAAGCACCGCTTTCTCATGGAGGCGTTCTGGATTTGGCTGCTGCCGCTGTACGACCGCCTGCGCGAGATCCTTGCGGCTGGCACCATCGGGGAACTGAAGCAGATCACCTGTCAGTACGGCTTTGTTGCCTCCGGTGCCCGGAAGGACCGCAAGTTTGATTCCGGTCTGGGCGGCGGTGCGCTGCTGGATATCGGCATCTACAATCTGGGCTTTCTGCGCATCCTTACCGGACAGGACCCGGAAAAGGTGGAGACCAAAGAGGTGCACATCAACGAGTACGGCACCGACGATTACAGCCGCCTTGCACTGACCTACCCCGGCGGCTGCAAGGCGGAGTCGGTCCAGACCATCGGGCAGGAGCTGGAGCGTAATGCCCGCATCCTTGGCACCAAGGGCAGTATTTTCCTGCCGGATTTCCAGCACGCCGAGACCCTGACGCTGGAAGTGGAGGGCAAAGAGCCGGAGGTCATCCGCTGCCCGGTGGACATCAACGGCTTTGAGTACGAGATCCGGGAAGCAAGCCGCTGCGTCAAGCTGGGGCGTACCGGCAGCGACCGCTACACCCCGCAGGACAGCCTTGCCCTGACCCGCCTGATGTACGACACCCGCATGAGCTGGGGCATGAAGTTTGCAGGCGAGGTGTAAGCACGCACCTTGTACAGGGGACTTTTTGTGTGCGGAAACCATGGGACACTAAGAACGACAACTTGGAATTTAATGGAGGGATGTTTCTATGAAATCTTTTGTTTGCAGTTTGTGTCACAATGGCATAGTTGGAGGAGGTCTGTACCTCGATAGTCAGTCGCTTACTTACAAGACAAACAAGCTTACAGTTGGCAAAAAATACAGAAATTTAGTTTTGCCGATGCAGGAAATAAAAGAAATCTCTTGGAAGTGGATAGTCTTTCCAATTGCAACAGTTAATATGAAAAATGGAGAACTATATAAATTCATTATTTTCAATAAATCACGCTTTGCAAAATGGTTTCAAGAGTATTCTCGATAAATACAAAGTGTCAAATTCCAGTTTGTCGGGCAGACAGGTAACTGAAAAACACAAAATGAGGGAGCAACCATGGTACTTTATTTTACGGGAACCGGCAACAGCCGGTATCTGGCGCGGCGCATCGCCGAAGGGCTGGAGATGCCACCTTACGACCTGAACGCTTGCATCAAGGCAGGGGATACCGCCCCGGTGCAGACCGGGCGGGACGTGGTGCTGGTGACGCCTACCTACGCATGGCGCATCCCTCGGGTGGTGTCGGGGTGGCTGGGCAAGACCGCGCTGACCGGGGCAGAGCGTATCTGGTTTGTGATGGACTGCGGCAGCGAAATTGGCAATGCGGCAGGCTATAACCGGCAGCTTGCAGCGCAAAAGCAGCTGCAGTATATGGGCACGGCCCAGATCATCATGCCGGAAAACTACATTGCCATGTTCAATGCGCCCCGAAAGGAGCAGGCACGGAGCATCGTGGAGCAGGCAGAGCCTGCGCTTCAGAAGGTGCTGACCCAGCTCAGAGCCGGGCAGGAATTTCCCCCGCCGAGAGACAACCTCTACGACCGCCTTATGAGCGGCCCGGTAAACCCGGTGTTTTATCGCTTCTTTGTAAAAGCCGATGCCTTCCGGGCAACGGATGCCTGCATCGGCTGCGGTAAGTGCGTGGAGTTGTGCCCTCTGAACAACATCCGTCTGGAAAACGGAAAGCCAGTCTGGGGCAAAAACTGCACCCACTGTATGGCGTGCATCTGCTATTGCCCCAAAGAGGCCATCGAGTACGGCAAAAAGAGCAAAGGCAAGCCCCGGTATCACTTTGAAGCACTGGAAAAGAAGCAGGACGTATGAAATTAAGGGGGCTCCGGCAGTGGGCATCCGGCTGACGAGAAGGCAGATTTGTCTTTGAAAGCACAAACCTATTGACATGGTGTGAAAATGGGCTTATACTATCCCCAACACAAGGAAGGGAGCACAGGCAGATGAAACATACAGCAGATGCCCGGCACAGACTACCCGGGCGAATGCGCTGCTCCCAGACAAATTCCCGGCAGACAGACTGAGAAAAAACAGGAAGATGCCGTTGTCTGGGAGAAGTGCCCGAACATACATCGTCACAATAAAAGGAGAACCGACAATGGCTGATTATAAACTGTGGAACGCACTGAAGGATGCTAAAAAATATCGCTGGGTGGAACTTTCTCACTCGCTGAACAACGAAAGCCCCTACTGGTCCGGCATCCCGGAAGGCTCTGTGGAGCTGGCAAAGACCGTGTGGGACTGGGGCAAGCCGGAACTGGAATGCCTGATCCAGACCTTCAAATTCCCCGGACAGTTCGGTACCCATATCGACTTCCCGGGGCACTTCATCAAGGGCAAAGCATTGTCCGAAAAGTATGATGTGAACGACCTGATCTTCCCGTTGGTGGTCATTGATATTTCTGAGCAGGCCAAGAAAGACCCTCGCTACGCTGTGACGGTGGAGGACATCAAGGCCTATGAGGCAAAGTACGGTCCTATCCCGGATGGTGCGCTGGTGGCTCTGCGCAGCGACTGGTATAAGAAGTGGCCGGATATGGATGCGCTGTCCGGCATCGACGCAGAGGGCAAAGAAAATGCTCCCGGCTGGTCGCTGGAAGCATTGGAGTATATCTACAAGGTGCGCAACGCCGCCGCCAACGGCCACGAAACGCTGGATACCGATTCCTCTGCGGTGGCGGAGGAAAAGGGAGACCTTGCCTGCGAGCGCTATGTTCTGGACAACGACAAGCTGCAGGTGGAGGTGCTTGCAAATCTGGATAAAGTTCAGCCTGCCGGTGCGGTGGTCATCGTTTCTTATCCCCGCATTGAAGGTGCAACTGGTCTGCCCGCACGGGTCTGGGCCATTACCGAATAAGAGCGGAGAAGTGGGAAAATGTCCTTTGAAAAAGCAAAAGCAGATCTGGAAGAAAAAGGCTTGGGAGACCATGTCATTGTGCTGAACGAGTCCTCGGCAACCGTGGCAGAGGCAGCCCATGCATTGGGCGTGGAGCCTGCCAGCATCGCCAAAACGCTGTTGGATGGATCCTTTTGTGATTTGCAGAGTAATGCCGGCAATATTGATTCCGTATTGCAGACGTAAAAACTGTTGACCCTGCGATTGGGCTCCATCTGCAATAAAAAGGGCAAAGCCGCCTGCGTGCAGGAGACCTTGCCCTTTTGTGTTATATTTTACAATAAATTAGGCAGTTTCCCGTGTATTCACAGCGCCACATTGACCGGCAGGACATACACGCCGTCGGCGGCGTAGAAGGTGATCTGAGTAATCGTCTTGCCGATGATGGATGCAAAGTAAGGATCATCGGCATTGAAGCCCAGCTTGGTACCATGCCAGATGTTGGTCACATGATGCAGGCCGTACTCACTGCCATCGGCGGTGGTCAGAACTACGCCGTAGACCTTGTTGGCCTTGTAGTCCAGATCAAAACCGGAGATTTTCATCTCGTAGGTGGTGTGGTGACCGTTGGTATTCAGCTCCACAGTGGTGCCCTCTACGGTGGTCTCGGTGGCGTGGACCTTGCCAAACTCCCACTTGCCGCTCAGCAGGTTATACCATGCGGTGATGTAGTAGGCAGGGGTCTCACTGAGCTTGTAGTAAGCGTAGCTCTCGTTCTCAAACAAGGCATCTGCGCCGGTGTAGGTGGTGGTGGATTCCTTGCCCTTCAGGGTAACGGTAATGTCGTAGCTGTCGGCATCGGTGACCTGCTTTGCGTTCTTCAGCGCCCACGGGGTCAGCACCTTGACCGGGAAGGAAACGCCGGTGATGTCGGTGCCATCTGCGTTGACGTGGTAGGAACCGGCGGCAAGGTTGCCCGCGCGGGTCTTGTTCTTGGTGGCGCTGGTCACAGCGTCGATCTCAGATGCGTTGTCCACACCGGCAGCCTTGTAGAAGTCGGCGTAGGGAATGTTCATCTGGACGTAGCTGGAGGTCAGGCAGTTTTCCTGTTCCACCTCTTCCGCAGCGAAGGCCGGGACTGCCACAGCGCATACCAGCATAGCGGCCGCAAGTGCACCTGCAAATACTTTTTTCAATCTCATGGTAACACACCTCTATCTCAGTTTTGAAAAAACAGTTAGCTTAGCCTAACAATCGATGCAAAAAAATGCAGGGGTAAAGCCCCTCAGATGGTTAGGCAAAACAAATTTACAGAGTAAAAATAGCACTCCCACCGGGCGTTGTCAAGTAGAAACCGGCAAGTTTGCAGAGGTAAATTTTTCGGTGCAGGAAACGATCTGCATCCTCTATACCGCAAAGCCCTTGACCTTTTTGCCGGAGCGCAGTATACTGTTTGCACGGTTAGTTGTATTTAACCACAAGGAGGTACTACATGATACAAGACGCATTCTGGGGGATTTTGATCCCCTTTCTGGGCACAAGTCTTGGGGCAGGCTGTGTGTTCTTTTTGAAAAACTCTCTGCGTGACGGCATCCAGCGCGCCCTCACCGGCTTTGCCGCCGGAGTGATGGTGGCGGCATCGGTATGGAGCTTGCTGATCCCGGCTATGGAGCAGGCCGCAGATCTGGGCAGGCTGGCATTTTTCCCGGCGGCGGTGGGTTTCTGGCTGGGTATCCTGTTTTTGCTGCTGCTGGACCATCTCATCCCGCATCTGCACCAGAACAGTTTGCAGGCCGAAGGGCCCAAAAGCCAGCTCCAGCGCACCACCATGATGGTTCTGGCGGTAACGCTGCACAACATCCCGGAGGGTATGGCAGTGGGCGTAGTCTATGCCGGATACCTTGCCGGAACGGCTCAGATCACCGCCGCCGGGGCGCTGGCACTTTCCATTGGCATTGCTATCCAGAACTTCCCGGAGGGTGCCATCATCTCCATGCCCCTGCGGGCGGAGGGAATAAAAAAAGGCCGGGCGTTCTGGGGCGGCGTGCTGTCCGGCATCGTAGAGCCCATCGGGGCAGTGCTGACGATTCTGGCGGCAGGCATTGTGGTGCCCGCGTTGCCCTATCTGCTCAGCTTTGCCGCCGGAGCCATGCTGTATGTGGTGGTGGAGGAACTGATCCCGGAAATGTCGCAGGGACAGCACTCCAACGTTGGCACGGTACTTTTCGTGGTGGGCTTCAGCGTGATGATGGTGCTGGATGTGGCACTGGGGTAACGGTTGGGGGCTCCCGAAAGCGAAATCTCTTTCGGAATCTCCGAAAATGCCTAAACTTCTTGACAGAGGCAACAGCAGGGCGTATTATTTTGGCAGAAGGACCGCTGAGAAGCGGCTTTTTATAGAACAGAAAGTTAGCCTTGTCTAACTTACAGCACGAGGAATTGCTGCCTGTCATCCGGAGCAGTGGGCGCATCTGGTAAAAAGCATTGCATTGTGAACGGTAAATAGAAAGAGGGTGGCGTTATGTCCTTTTTTGAAAACACCCGAAAGCCCGTAGGCCTTGGCGGGAAGATCATGGTTGCTATGATGAACTTTGGACACAGCGCAATGGCAGAATGGGGGCTGCGCTTTTTACAGCCTGCCCCGGATGCCATGGTGCTGGACTGCGGCTGCGGCGGTGGAGCGAACATTAAAACGCTGTTGAAACTGTGCCCCAACGGCAAGGTGCAGGGCATCGACTACTCAGCCGTCAGCGTGGAAAAAGCGCGAAAGGTCAATGCCAGAGCCATTGCGGCAGGACGGTGTACCGTGCAACAGGCAAGTGTGGCAGAGCTGCCGTTTGAAGCGGAGCAGTTTGATGTGGTGACCGCCTTTGAAACGGTCTACTTCTGGCCGGAGCTTGCACAGAATTTCAGAGAGGTCTATCGGGTGCTGAAGTCCGGCGGAATCTTTTTCATCTGTAACGAAGCAAACGGCGAAACAACAAAAGACGACAAATGGACGCAGATCATCGATGGCATGACCATCTATACGGATACTGCACTGAAAGAGTATCTGGAACAAGCAGGATTTTGTCAGATCCAAAGCCACAAAAATAAAAAGGGCTGGCTGTGCGTTACGGCGCAAAAGCGGTGAAGTAGTGCAACCGTAACATTTGGAACAGTGAAGAGCATGGCATGGTTTGTCTGCCGGAAAGCAGAATAAGGAGAACAGGGAGGAACCTATGAAATACAAAATCGAGAAAAACACCGTGCAGGAGACGCTGATCCTCCCGCTGTATTCCCGGAAGCTGTGTACCGAGCTGTATCCGAACCTTTATCAGGACGAATCAGCGGTGCATCTGATCGACCAGATCGACTACGACTTTTCAGAGGCAGAGGAAAACTCCCGCAGCCTGATGCAGCGCTTCGGTGCGCTGGAGGTCGCCATGCGGCAGAATGACCTTGCGTGGGAGGTGCGGGCGTACCTGAAAAAACACCCCTGTGCGGCAGTGGTCAATTTGGGCTGTGGGCTGGATAACACCGGCAGAGCCTGCGACAACGGCAGATGCAAGATCTACAATCTGGACTTCCCGGATGTGATCGCCTTGCGGCAGCAGCTGCTGCCCGCCGGGGAGCGGGAGCAAAACATCCCCTGCGACCTGAAAGACCCCGCATGGTTTGACAAAATCGATGCCTCCGGCGGGGCGGTGTTCTTTGCCTCCGGGGTGTTCTATTACTTCCTGACGGAGCAGGTTCGGGAACTGGTGCAGGGGATGGCGGACGCTTTCCCCGGCGGAGTGCTGGTCTTTGATGCTGCCAACCGTACGGCGGTGAAGATGATCGCCAAAACGTGGCTCAGGACGGCGAAAATCAAGGATGTAGGGGCATATTTCGCGGTTTCGGATGCGAAAAGTGAGCTTTCCCCATGGGACAGCCGTTTGCAAGTGTCCAGCCGGGGCTATATGCTGGGGTACAACGATTTGAAAGATCCTTCCGTCAGCGGCTTTTTCCGATTCCTCGCAAAGGTTGGAGACAACGGAATGAAAATGCAGATCGTGAAGATCGGATTTGGAGACAGACAATGAAATATGCCGGGATGCCCATGGGGATGTGGGTGCTGTTTGCCGGCTCTTTTCAAAAGCAGCTGACCGCTTACGATTTGAGCCTTGTAGTGGTTGTTTTGCAAAACTTTTATTCTTTACTTGATAACTGTATACGCGATAAAACCAAAGGGAGTTCTGCCCGGACCTTCGTCCGTGACGGAACTCCCTTTTTTAGCTTTATAGAAAAACCATAAGTCATCTGCCACACTCAACGGAGCAAGAACCACACGCCCAGCAGGAGCGCAAGGAAGATCAGGTTGGACAGGGTGAACAGCCCAAAATACTGCTTCTTCCCCTGTGGCAGCTCCCGTGCGATCTGCCGGTAGGAAATAAGACTGGCCATGGATGCGATCAAAGTGCCAAGACCTCCCAGATTGGTACCGATAATGAGGGCTTGTGTCTCTGCCGTGAACCCGGACAGCAGCAGGGCGGCGGGAACATTACTGGTGACTTGCGAAGCAAGAACCGCCACCAGAACTTCCCGGCCGGTCAAAAACTCCTGCAGCCAGCCGGAAAAGGCCGGAATGCGCCCCAGATTGCCAATAAAGATGAAAAAAGCCACAAAGGTCAAAAGCAGGGAATAGTCCACTGCCCGTAAGGTGTGCGGGTCTGCAAAAAGGGCGCAGACGAGTACAGCGGCAAATGCAATGTCATAGGGCAGCACCCGAATCACGGACAGCAGGCAGACGGCAAACAGAACCAGATACAGCAGGATGATCTTCTGATTTCCCTGAGATGCAGAGGAAGAAACAAGCTCGTCCACGGAGAGGGCGGCAGAGGCTTTCCGGCAGACCAGCGCTGCCCAAGCCAGCAGCAGGAGCAGAGAGACCAGTGTGTAGGGCAGCATAAGAAGAACAAATCCTCCGATGCTCATGCCGCTTTTTCCGTAAAGATAGAGGTTCTGCGGGTTGCCGATGGGGGTCAGCATACTGCCAAGGTTTGCCGCAATGGTCTGCATACAGACCACCGGGATCAGAAGAGCGCGGCGGACATCCGCTCCCAGACGGCTCAGAACCACGAACGTAAAGGGAACGAAGGTCAGCAGGGAAACATCGTTGGTGATGAACATGCTTCCGAAAAAGCACAACCCGACCAGTACCAGTGTCAGCTGAAAGGTGCTGTGGGTACGGGACAGCAATGCCCGGCCCAGTCCATCAAAAAAGCCCTGCCGCCGCAGCCCGGTCATGACCGTCATCAGGGAAAACAAAATCGCCAGCGTGCGCAGGTCGATGTAGCCGAGATACTGCGCATCCGGCGGAACAAAGAAGGCGGAGACAACGGCCAGCACAGCGGCTGCGGTGAGGACTGTTTCCTGCTGAATGAATTGTTTGAGTAGTTTCATAGAGACACATCCTTGTAGTTGTAAAGGCTGCCCTGCTACGGTGCCGGACGGCCTTTTTTCGTATTTCAGAGTAACAGCTCAAACAACCCGATCATCAGCGGCATGGTCAGGATGGAAAGCAGCGTGCTCAGGACATAGATCGCACTGGAATGAGAAGCATCCCGGTCATAGAGCTGTGCCATGGAGGTGACTGTTGCACAGGCGGGGGTAATGGCAGAAAGGTAGACCGTCATCAAGATGGACTTGCCGTCCGGGATCCAAAGGGATGCGTGAACTGCCCAAAGCAGCAAGACAATGACCAGCGGAACACCCAGCAGACGCAGAAATACCGGCAGATAGTTGCGCGGGGTGCAGAAAACCTTTTTCAGGGGCACTTCCGCAATGGCCATGCCTGCCAGCAGCATTCCCATGGGGCCGATCATATTGCCGACACTGCTCAGTGTGCTGGTGATCGGGGCGGGCAGCGAGACGTGCAGCAGGTACAGCAGCGCACCGGCTGCAATGGCGATCAGGTTGACATTGGTAAGGAGCTTGCGCCATTCCAGCCGGGCAGACCCCTGCAGGCAGGCGCTTGCATGGGTCCAGAGCAGTACCAGCTGTACAATGACAAAGGCGCAGGAGTAGACAACATATTTCTCCCCCAGCAGGGCCTGCACAATGGGGATGACCAGCGCGGCGGCATTGCTGTAAATGATATTGACCTGCTCCACGGCGTCCAGCTTGAGAGACTTGCGGAACAGCGCATTCAGAAGCAGAAATACAACGTGCATTCCAACGGCGATGCCCATGGAATAAAGCAGCCCGGTGCGGATCTCCGGAGTATCCTTGATCTGAAAGGCGTTCAGAACGACACAGGGCATGACCAGATAGACAAAGACCACAGACAGCACCTTACTGTCCGATGACTTCAACAGGCCGGTTTTCACAACGGCATATCCCATCAGCAGAATCAGAAATAGTTGCGCGATCTGCTGCATCAATAAAAGGCTGATTTGCATTTAGAACTCCTCTTTTGCAATTCATTTTTGCAGCACAATCCTACTCCATTGGCGGGGCATCGTCAAGAGAAAACAGAAAAAATGCAATCTGAATAAGAAAAAACGGATGGCTCCGCAGAACCATCCGCTAAAACTGGCATCATCAGTCTTTCCGGTACTTATATGCACCCTCAATGGCGTCAATTTCCGTGGGAATGCAGAAGTTTACGCCCTGATACATGGAAGAGTAGCCTTTTAAGCAAGAATCCCGGTGGACTGCAAAAACAGCACCAGCATCATCACCGGGGCAACATAGCGGATCATCACCCGGTAGAGCTTCTTACGGCGGAAGGTCTTGCCGCCCCGCTGCATCTCGTCAATGACGTAATCCGGCGTCATGACCCAGCCGATCAGGATGGTGGACAGCAGGGCAATGAAAGGCATCATGACGCTGTTGCTGACATAGTCCATGATATCCAGCAGCTGAGCCGCAGAGCCGTTGGGCAGCTGCACCTCAAAATAGAAGATGCTGTAACCCAGCGCAATGATGGCGGACGCGGCCAGATAAATGACCGTCAGCACAAGCACCGTCTTTTTGCGGCCCGAGTGGAAGATCTCCATGCAGTTGGCGGTGATGGATTCCAGCACCGAGATGCAGGAAGTGAGAGTGGCAAAAATGGCAGTGACAAAGAACAGGATGCCCACGAAAGTGCCGGCCTTGCCCATAGCGGCAAACACCTTGGGCAGCGAGACGAACATCAGGCTGGGGCCTGCGCTCATGCCCTCGGTACCGGAGAACACATACACGGCAGGAATGATCATGGCACCGGCCAGCAGAGCCACGCCGGTATCGAAGATCTCGATCTGATTCACCGCTTTGTTCAGGTCTACGTCCGGTTTGACGTAAGAACCGTAGGTGATCATAATGCCCATGGACACGCTGAGGGAGAAGAACAGCTGGCTCATGGCGTCCAGCAAGATCTGCAAAAAGCGGCTGACGGTCAGCCCTTCCATGTGCGGGGTCAGGTAGTAGCGCAGCCCTTCCATACCGGTGCGCATCTGGCCGGAAGCGTCCTCGTGGCGCAGGGTGAGGGCGTAACCAGCGATCACCACCACCAGCACCAGCAGAATGGGCATCATGTAGCGGGACACCCGCTCAATGCCTCCCTCCACGCCGTTGTACACGATGAAAGCCGTCACGCCCATGAACAGCAGAGCGAACACCACAGGCGACACCGGCGAGGTGATGAAGCTGGTAAAATAGCCGTCCTCCGCAGCGGCGGCAGACTGTCCGGTGAGGTAGACCACCGCATATTTCGTGATCCACCCGCCGATGACGGCGTAGTAGGTCATGATCAGAACCGGCACCAGAAAGGTGAGGATGCCGAGAAATTTCCACTTGGGGCGCATGGTCTCGTAGGCGCGGATGGCACTCTGCTTGGTGCGGCGTCCGATGGCGATATCCGAGGTGAGCAGGGTAAAACCGAAGGTCAGCACCAGCACCAGATACACCAGCAAAAACAAACCGCCGCCATCCTTTGCGGCAAGGTACGGGAACCGCCACAGGTTGCCGACACCCACCGCACTTCCGGCGGCAGCAAGGACAAATCCGATTTGTCCGGAGAAACTGCTTGCTTTCTTTTCCATGATTCTCAAACTCCTATCCTAAAAACCTATTGTAATATAGGATAACATGAAGTATCATATCAGTAAACCCAATAAAATTACTACGACCTATAAATTTTACTTATGGAGCGCTTGCAATGCGGGAACAGAAAGACCGATACGAGATATTCTTGAAAGTATGCGAAACGGGCAGTTTTTCCAAAGCAGCGGAGGCACTGAACTATACCCAATCCGGCATCAGCCAGATGATGGCAGGGCTGGAAGAGGAATTGGGCGTGCAGCTGTTCGCCCGCATCAACCGGGGCGTGACCCTGACAGATAACGGCACCCGCCTTTTGCCCTACATCCGGGAGCTGGCCAACCAGAAGACCCGGCTGCGGCAGGCGGCGTTCAATATCAACCACAAGGTGGAGGGCAAGCTGCGGGTGGGCAGCATTTCCAGCATCACAACGCTCTGGATGCCGGAAGTCGTGCATTATTTCAAGGAAAACTACCCGAAGGTGAAGATTGAAATTCTGGACGGCAACTATGATGAAATCCGGGAATGGATCATCCGTGGGCAGGTAGACTGCGGTTTTCTCTCGTCCATTGTGGCAGACGACCTGAAATTCTACCCGCTCCGGGACGACCCGCTGTGCGCTGTGTTCCCGGAGGGGTATCCGCTGGCTGCACATTCCAGTGTGACCCTGCCGCAGCTGTTTCAGTATCCGCTCATCATCGAAACGCCCGGCTGTGATAACGACATCCAGCACCTGATGCTCAAATGCCCGGTGAAGCCGAATATTTTTTACAGCTTCCGGGACGATACCCTCATCATGGCGTTCGTGCGCAGCGGGCTGGGCGTGACCATCTCGCAGGAACTGGTGATGCAGGCGTTCGGCTGCCCCGGTGTGGTGTCCCGCCCGCTGGAGCCTGCCTGCTGCCGGACATTGGGGCTGGCGTTTTCCAAGACGGCAAGCTCGGTGGTGAGCCAGACGCTGCTGGAATATCTGAGATCCACCCGGCAGCGAAAGGAAACACCGAAGATAAAATAAGAACAAAGCGCGGAGAACGGTATAAAAGCCGCTCTCCGCTTTCCCAGCAGCAACTCCTTGATCTCCTTGGAGATGATCGCCTGAAAATCGCGCACGATGGTGGGGAGCAGTTCCCTGCACCCTCAAAGGACTTTCTCTGTTGTCATTCTGCCTGTATCTCTTCCACCAGCGGCAGATAGTCGGCACAGTATTTCCGGTACAGCGGCTGCACCAGCTGGCGGAAGTTCTGCATTTCCTCTTTGGGCAGCGGCAGTTCCCGGCACCCGCCAGCCAATGCCGCTTCTCGGGCGGCAGTTTCTTCCTGTGCCCAGAGTTGGCGCTCGTATTGCGCCGATGCCCGGGCACATTTCTGCAGAATCTGCTGGTACTCCTCCGGCAGTGCATCCCATGTGCGGCCGGAAGCCAGCTGCACCTCCGGTACGCGGCTGTGCTCATCGGCCATGTAGTACCGCGCTACCTTGTAGTGCTCCATGGAATAGTAGGCCGGCCAGTTGTTTTCGGCGGCATCGATCTGCCCGGTCTCAAACGCCGAGTACACGTCGCTGTAAGCCGTGGTCTCCGGCACTGCACCCAGCAGGCGGATCATGTCGATCACGATCTGCGAATCCTGCACGCGGATGGTCTTGCCCTGCAGATCGTTCAGGCTGCGCACCGGCTGACGGGCATAGAACGAGCGGGCACCCGCGTCGTACCAGCTCAGGCCCACCCGTCCCTGTGCGGTAAAGTCCTGCAAAAACTCTGCCCCGATGCTGCCATCCAGCACACGCCACATATGGTCGGCATTCCGGTAGAGATACGGCAGCAGCAGCACGTTGAGCCGGGGCAGATCGTCTGTGACCGCCGAAAGCGACACACGTGCAAAATCTACGCCGCCAATGGCAAGCTGCTCCCACACCTGCTGTTCCGAGCCGTACTCGCCGTTCGCTTTGACCTGAATGACCACCTTGCCCCCGGTCTGCTGCTGCACAAGGTCTGCAAAATACTGCGCGCCCTGTGTAGTGGGGTACCCGGCGGGCTGGTTGTCGGCATAGGTCAGCACATAGTCCGGTGTGGTCTGCGGCTTTGCGCCACAGCCTGCCAGCTGCAAGGCTGCAAAGCCCAGCCCGGCTAAAAAGGTCCGTCTGCGCATGGTCTCTCCCTCCCTTTGCAGATAGTATAGCGCACAAGACTGCCTTTGTGCAAGAGACAAGAAAAGGCGGTGCCCGCTGCAAAGCAGGTACCGCCTTTTTAGGAGAAGAAGGGAATGTCTCAGTTACATCAGGCCCATTGCCTGCGGCAGTGCGGTAGACACTGCCGGGATAAAGGTGACCAGCAGCAGGCCGCCGATGATGGCCACATAGTACATAAGCATATACGGCATGACCTTGGAAAGCGAGGTGCGGCCCACCTTGATGCCCACGAACAGTGCGTTGCCCACAGGCGGGGTGATGTTGCCGATGCACAGGTTATACACGAGGATCAGACCGAACTGAATGGTGCTCATGCCAAAGCTCTGGCAGATGGGCAGAAACAGCGGGGTGAAGATGAGGATGGCCGGGGTCACATCCATGAAGGTGCCGGACACCAGCAGGATCACGTTCATGATGAGCAGAATGATGTACTTATTGCTGGTCAGGCTCAGCAGGGCTGCCGCCACTGCATCCGGGATCTGCAAAAAGGCCATGACCCAGCCCAGAATGTTGGAAACACCCACAAGGAACACCACCATGCCGGACATCTTGGCAGAGTCCACGATGATCTTCCACAGGCTCTTCAGGTTGATGGAGCGGTAGCAGAAAGCCAGCACCAGCGCATAGACGACCGCGATGGCAGAGCCTTCGGTGGCAGAGAACACGCCGCCGATGATGCCGCCGATGACCACGATGATCAAGGACAGAGAAGGCAGGGCGCGCAGGGTGCAGACGCCGAGGTTTTTCCAGTCAAATTTGCCGGGAGTGCCTTTATAGCCCAGCTTGACCGCCAGCAGCACGCCCACCACGCAGCAGCACAGTGCCCAGATGATGCCGGGGATGTAACCAGCCATGAACAGCGCAGCCACAGAGGTGCCGCCGGACGCCAGCGAGTAGGTGATCAGGGCATTGGACGGCGGGATCAGCAAACCGGAGCAGGAGGAAGCGGCGTTGGTGGCAGCGGTCACGGCAGGGTCGTAGCCCTGCTCATCGGCACCGTCGCGGATCATGGAGCCAACAGCCGCAGCTGCAGCGGATGCAGAGCCGGAGATGGCACCGAACAGGGCGTTAGTGCCGATGTTGGTCACCAGCAGTGCGCCGGGCAGCTTGCCCAGAATGGCCATGACGAAATCCACCAGACGCTTGGCGATGCCGCCCTGATTCATGATGTTGCCGGCCAGAATAAAGAACGGGATGGCGGTCAGGCTGAACTTACTCATGCCCACAAAGGTGCGCTGGGCAGCGGTCAGCACGGCCACATTCAGATCAATGGAAGAAAGAATGGCAGTCAGGGAAGAGACTGCAATGGCGTACGAGATGGGCACGCCGAGGAACAGCAGCACCAGCAGCACTGCCAGAATTACGAGTAACGCTTGAATTGCCACAGCTTAGTCCTCCTTATTTTCCTTGTCGGCATCGGCAGCCATTTCGGCTTCCACTTTTGCAAAGTCTGCATCCTCCGGGGTATCCAGACAGATGGAGCCGTTGGCGATACCGATAATGTTCAGCACGGAATACACCAGAATAATCACGCCGCAGATGGGCATGACCCAGTAGAACACGCCCACGGCTACGCCCAGCGAGGAGGTCTGCTGTCCCATAGCCAGCTGGGACACCTGAAAACCGCCGAACACCAGAATGGTCGCGGAGAAGAGGAAGGCGATGACCTCGGCAAAGATGTGGAACGCCTTGCGCATGATGGGGTTGAACCGGTCCACCAGCACGGGGATGTTCATGTGGCCGCGCTCGCCGGAGACGATGGTAGCACCCAGCATGGTACTCCAGCCGAACAGATAACCAACCAGCTCTTCCGACCATGTGGAGGGAGAGTTGAAGATGTAACGCACGATGACCTGATAGGTGGTCAGCACCACCATGACTGTCATGCTCAGACCTGCCAGCAGGTTGAGCACCTTGTTCAGGGTATTTCTCAGTTTTTCCATGATGCTCCTCCTCAATCCGCAGTATGGGCAGCGTTGTGCTGCTGAATCAGGTCATAAATGGGCTGCAAGTCCGGGTTTGCTGCCAGCACGGAATCGTGCAGGGGGGCCATAGCCTCCTGAAACGGTGCAGTGTCCGGGTAAATAAAGTTGACGTGCTGCTCATTCTCGGCCTTGTCTTTGGCCTCAGCCACAGCATCCTCCCAGGCGTCCTGCTCGGTGCGCTTCACGATCTGGAAGCCCTCTTCAAAGATCGCGCGCTCCTCGTCGTTGAGCTCGTTCAGGAAAGCGTAGTTTGCCACCAGCAGATCCGGCACCATCTGGTGCATATCGTAGGAGTAATACTTGCAGATATCGCCGTGACCGTTATCGGTCAGAGCCAGCTCGTTGTTCTCGGCACCATCCAGAATACCGGCCTGCAGTGCGGTGTACACATCGCCGAAGCCCATGGGGGTAGCCGTGCCGCCCAGCAGACGCATCATTTCCACATTGGTGGGCGACTGCTGCACGCGGATCTTCAGACCCTTCAGGTCGGAGGGCTGGTTGATGGGGGTCTTGATGGTGTAGAAGTTGCGGGTGCCGGCATCCAGCCATGCCACCGTTTCCAGACCGGCCTTGGAAGTGGTCTTGAAAATGGGGTCCGTCACCTCGGGGTCGTCCATGGCCTCGTGATAGGCTTCCACGCTGGAGAACAGGTAAGGCAGGTTGAAGATCTGGTATTTGGCGCTGAAGGTCTCCATGATGGCATTGGACGCCACCACAAAGTCGATGGCACCGGTCTGGGTCAGCTGCACCATTTCGGTCTGGGAGCCCAGCAGCTCGCTGGGGTACACCTCCACGCGGTACTTGTCGCCCAGCTTCTCGTTGATATAGTTGGCGAAGGCTTCCAGTCCCAGATGATCCGGGTGGGTCTGGGATTGCACATGGCCGATGCGCACGATCTTGCGGTCGTCATCGGAGCCGGCGCCGCAGCCGGTAAGCATCATGCTGCTGGTCAGTGCCGCCGCGCCCATCAGCGACAGAAACGTTCTTCTCTTCATGAATGGCATCCTCTCTTTTCGCGTTTTTCTATGATTATAGTTTAACAAACCGTTCATTTTTGCGAAACCGGATTATTTTGTGAAACGCAGTACGATTTTGTCTTTGTTGTATCCAAGTACAATTTTTGTGTTTTGCGGACGAAAGAAACTGGCAAAAATAAAGAAGCGCCCGTCCCTCTCCTGCTGACAGGCAGAAAAGAACGAGCGCTTCTTTTGTGTCGGATTTATCCCTGTACCGCTTTTTCCGCTGCGGCCATGCGGTATTCCGAAGGGGTCTGGCCGGTCAGGCGCTTGAACACCCTTGTGAAGTAGTTGGGGTCGCTGTAACCCACAGCAGCGCCGATATCCTTCAGGCTCAGGCGCGGGTCCAAAATCAGCTGGCGCGCCTTGTTCACTCGATATTCGTTCAGGTAGGCCGAAAAGTTCACCTTAAAGCACTGCTTGAACAGCTTGCAGAAGTAGGCGTCCGAGTAGCGCAGCGCAGCGGCGGCATCCTGCATGGAGATATCCTCCCCATAGTGAGCGTCGATGAAGCGGCTGATCTCGGCACGGATGATGGCGGTACGCATATCCTCATCCTCTTCCCGGCGGAGGGGCTCTGCAGGCGCAGGGGGCTGTGCTGGGCGGGCGGGCAGCTGCACCGACACCTGCCGGATGGCATCCTCCACCGCGAATACCAGTTCCTGCTCATTGTAAGGCTTGAGCAGATAGTCCAGCGCCCGCACAGAGATCGCCTGCCGTGCGTAGTCGAACTTATCAAAGCCGGTCAGGAACAGGATGGCGCAATTTTTGTCCGTTTCGCGGATCTTGCGCGCCACCTCCAGCCCGGTGAGACCCGGCATTTCAATGTCCAGCACAGCCACCTGCGGCACTTCGCGAGAAAAAATTTCCAGAGCCTCTCTGCCGTTTTTGGCCTCATACAGGCTTATCAGATCTCCCAGATACTTCTGCAAAGTCCGGCACAGCACCTTGCGCTCGATCAATTCATCCTCTGCCACCAGCAATTTGCACTTCACGAGAGCGTCTCCTCCTTTTCTTCCGGCTGCTGCGTTTGCGGCAGTTCAAACCGCACCACAGTGCCATGACCTGCACGGCTGTACACCTGCATTTTACCGCCCGGATACAGCATCCCGATGCGGCGGGAAATGTTGCCAAGGCCGATGCTGCGGCCGGTCTGCTCGCTCTGGGCAATTTTGGTTTGCACGGCGTCCAGCTCCTCTGGGGTCATCCCCTTGCCGTTGTCCGCGACCGTGAGCACCAGCACCTTGCCCTGCATCCATGCCCGCAGCAGGATGCGTCCGCCTTCCTCGCGGGACTTGAGCCCGTGCGAGTAAGCGTTTTCCACCACCGGCTGCAGCATAAAGGACGGCACCAAAACCGCCGCAGGCTGCACCCGGATGCTTTTTTCTACGGTAATGCGTCCATCAAACCGCATCTGCTGCAGATAAATATAATCCTCCAGTCCGTCCAGCTCCTCCTCCAGAGTGATTTGCTGACGCTTGGTACGCAGGTTGTGCCGGAACAAACTGCCCAGATGCACGATCATCTGGTCGGTGGTGGAAGCATCCTCCAGCCGCGCCATACAGGAGATCATGTTCAGGGTGTTGAATAAAAAATGCGGGTTTACCTGACTTTTAAGCACCTCCAGCCGGGTGTGTTCCAGATCCTTTTCCAGCGCAAGGTTCCGCACCTCTTCCCGGTGCAAGGCCTGCTGCGTGGTCAGCTGCTGCGCCATGGCGTGCTTCATCTGGTTGAAGGTGGCCGTCAGCCGCCCCACCTCGTCGCTGCTTTTCACCGGTAGATCCGGGCTGGAAAAATCTCCCTCGGCAATGCTGCGGGAAGCCTGCGCCAACCGCAGCAGCGGACGCACCACCGCGCGGCTCAGCACCCGGATGAGCAGCAGCATCAGCACGGCCGCCGTCAGGAACAGCCCCAGATACAGCCACGGCAGATGCCGGAGGCGGGTCGCCGTGCTGCTGTAAAGGGTGTTTTCCTGTTCCAGCGTGGCCTGTGTCAGACGCAGCGCATACTCGGCAAGGTAGTCTTGCAGCGCCATCACATGGTACATCTGTTCAATATAGGTATCTGCCGAGGGCGAAAGCTGCAAAAAGGCATCCCGCTCCTGCCGATAGCCCGCATACCCTTGCAAAAGGTTCCATGTACGGGCATAGCGTTCTTCACCGATGCGGGCATAATTGAAGGGCAGGGCCGCAAGGCTCTGCTCGGCAGCAGCGCAGGCAGCGGCATAGGCCTGCTCCGTTTCAGAAGTAGGCTGGCGCACATAGCGTGCAAAGGCCTGTGCTTCGTCCTTGAGGGCGTTCTGCACCGTGTAGCAGAGGGCATTGTCGGCCAGCAGCGTATCAAAGGAGTGCACCGTCCATTGACCTGCTATGGTAGCAATGCCGGTAGAAAGCATGGTGACCAGCAAAATCGCGGCAAGCCATGCCGTGACCCTGCTGCGCAGGGAAATACCGTCCTGCGTGGTTTTGTTCCGTGCCATACGCTTTCCCTCCTGCCCTTGCAGCACCCGGTCTTTTTTATAAGATAAGTATAATAATCTCCCGGGAAAAGTGCAACTGCAAAAAAGCACCGGTTTTCGTAAGGGAGCCGGTGCTTGCAGGCAATGTGCCAAGCGGTCAGCGGGTCAACAGCTCAAAGTGGTTCCGTTTGGTGACCAGCAGCCCTTCTTTTTGCAGCTTGGAAAGCTCCACCGACATGGCGGCACGCTCCACGCAGAGAAAATCCGCCAGCTGCTGACGGTCAAAGGGGATGTCAAAGGAAAGGGAGGACTGCCGGATGGATTCGGCGGACAGGTAGGACAGCAGCTTTTCCCGGGTGGTTCGCTTGCTGACATGGGTGATCTTATCGTTAAAAAGCAGTATTTTGTTTGCCAGAACGCTGACCAGATTGCGGATGAGTTTCTGGTGATGGTCGCAGGCGGTGGGGCAGGCGGTGAGCAGCCGCTTGACGTTCAGCAGCAGGATCTCGCAATCCTCCTCTGCCACCACGCTGATGTTCAGGATGGCACCGGGGGTGGCGGCGTAAGGCTCCCCGAAAAAGTCTCCGGTATTGCACTTGGACAGGATATTGCGGTGTCCCCAAAGATCCTCCTGTATCACAAGGGTGGAGCCAGACAACATGAGCCCCATGACCTCCGTGGAATCTCCGGCACGGAAAATGTAGGAACCCCGGGGACGGGTGATTTTCGCTGCACTGACACAGTGCAGGATGGACAAGATCTCATCATCGCAAAGCCCGGTAAAGAAGGGGCAGCTCCGCAGAACAGGCAGATATTTTTGCATAAATGCTCTCCTTGTTGGAATTCAAACATACAAGATGGCTTTAGTATACTATAATAAACCTGCAAATGCAAAAACACCCACAACAGGAGAGTATAGATATGATTCGGAAGATCATCCATATTGACGAAGAAAAATGCAACGGCTGCGGGCTGTGCGCAACCGCCTGCCACGAGGGAGCCATCGACATCATCAATGGCAAGGCAAAGCTGGTGCGGGAGAATTTCTGCGATGGCTTTGGCGACTGCCTGCCGGGCTGCCCCACCGGAGCTATCACCTTTGAGGAGCGGGAAGCCCCTGCCTACGACGAGGCAGCGGTGCAGGAGAACAAAAAGAAAAAGGAATTGCAGGAGAAGATGAAGCACCTCCACGAGGGCGGCTGCCCCGGCTCCCGGATGCGGATGCTGGAACAGCCGGAGGCTGCCGAAAGTGTGGCTTCTGCTCCCGTACAGCCGGTCTCCCGCCTGCGCAACTGGCCGGTGCAGATCAAGCTGGCACCCATCCATGCGCCTTACTTTGAGGGTGCAAAGCTCCTGATTGCAGCGGACTGCACGGCCTATGCCTACGCCAATTTCCATCAGGAGTTTATGCGCGGCAAGGTGACCCTTATCGGCTGCCCGAAGCTGGATGCTGTGGATTACAGCGAAAAGCTGACCGAGATCCTGCGCAGCAACGATATCCAGAGCGTGACCATCCTCCGCATGGAGGTGCCCTGCTGCGGCGGCTTGGAGATGGCGGCGAAAAAGGCGCTTCAGACCAGCGGAAAGTTCATTCCGTGGCAGGTGGTCACCATCTCCATTGACGGAAAAATTCTGGATTAAAAGCACAGGACAGACCTATACCGCCTTTTAATGCTTCACGCATTTCTTGCCTTGCGGTAAAATACCATAGATTCCATAAGCGGGCGACCTGAAAAAGGCTGCTCGCTTTTTTATCGTCATCGCAGTATTTTTGCGGGAACGGCTTTTTGCCGGTAAGGGATAAAAGCGTTCCATAGAAAATAGGTGCTCTTTACAAGAAAAAATCTTGAAACGCTTCTGTTATAATGTTACAATTATGCTACATAATAGGATAGATATTCAAAAAAGCTGCTGACAGCAGAACGAGAATGATATTGCAAGCACCTTCCTGAAATCGGTGAAGTGAAAATAAAGCCGGAATGAGACCGTCTGGGGTGGAGAAAGATTGGATAAAATGAAAAACTCTGGAATGAGCGAAACCATGCAGACCTTGACACGGAAAAGCGCCTGTGTGATGCTGAGCCTACTGTTGCTACTGTCAGCCGTGCTCCCTGTGAAAGCTGCCGCGGAAACCGCCTCTGCAAAGGTTGTTCGTGTCGGCTCGTTTGAGGACACCTTCAACTATGTCAACGAGAAGGGCGCAAGAAAGGGCTACGGCTACGAATTGCTGGAGACCTTGTCCGGCTATACAGGCTGGCAGTTCGAGTATGTGACCTGCGACTGGTCAGACTGCTTCGAAAAGCTCAAAAACGGCGAGATCGACATTATTGGCGGTATCTCTTATACGGAGGACCGCACCCAGGAGATGCTGTTTTCAGACGAGCCGATGGGAGTGGAAAAATATTACCTCTACGCCGATCTCTCGCGCGCAGACATCTCCGCCTCCGACTTCAAGACGCTGAACGGCAAAAAGATCGGCGTTCTGATGGGAACAGAGCCGGAAGTGATGCTGGCCGAGTGGGAAGAAAAATACGGCCTGAAAACGGAACACGTCAACATCTCCAACAACGAGGATGTGAAGCAAAAGCTGGCAAACCACGAGATCGACTGCTTTGTTTCGCTGGAAGAATCCTTCTGGGCAGAGCGTGGCATCTCGACCATAACCCGTGTGGGAGAATCCGGCATCTACTATGCGATCAACAAAAACCGGCCTGATATCAAGGAAGAACTTGACGATGCGATGCGCGCGTTGGACGAAGCTGTGCCTTTTTATACGGCGGATCTGTACAAAAGATATTTCTCAATGGATTATACGCCCATCCTTACAGGGGAGGAAAAGGCGTGGCTCAGAAAGCACGGTGCGATCAGGATGGGCTTTCTGGCGAGCGACAGCGGCGTCAGCACCTTTGACCCTGCCACCGGGGAGTTTACCGGGGTAATCACGGACTATATTCAGTTTGCAGCAGATTGTCTGGGCAATCAGGAACTGGAATTCCAGCTGGTCGGCTATGACAGCAAGGAAGCAGAACTGGATGCGCTGAAATCGGGCGAGATCGACATGATCTTCCATTGCGACCAGAACCCCAATCTGGCGGAAGAGTATCACTTTGCCTGTACCAACACAACGTGGACCTCCAACCTGATGGCGGTCACGAACAAACAGCACTTTAACGAAAACAATGTAAACCGCATTGCCGTTCCCCAAAACAAACTCTCCCTGAAAAAGTACCTTGCGTTTTATTACCCGCAGTGGGAGATCGTGGACTGCGATACACAGGAGGATGCGGCAAGGCTGGTCAAAGACGGACAGGCAGATTGCTTTGTTACCGGGATCAGCAGTGAGAATAAATACAGCAAGAAATACAGCTTTTACAGCGTTCCGCTGGTAAACCCTGTAAGATCCTGCTTTGCGGTCAATAGCGGAAACCGCAGCCTGCTGTCCATCCTGAACAAAACGATCAAGGCAATGCCTGTTAATATGCTTGCCGGCGCGCTTGCGATGTATAAGAGCTCCGCGCGGAAGGTTACCCTGAGCGATTTTATAAAGGATAACTTCTTTAAAGTTATGTTGATCAGCAGCATTGCTGTTGCAGTTGTTCTGCTCACGATTTTGATGCTGCTCCAGAAGGCGCGTAAAGCCGAAGCTGCTGCAAGGAAAGCCGCAAGCGATACGCAGGAACTGAATGCAAAATTGCAGGTCGCCGTGGAAAAAGCAGAGAGCGCGAACCGCGCCAAGAGCACCTTCCTTTCCAATATGTCCCACGATATCCGCACCCCCATGAACGCCATCATCGGCTTTACCACGCTGGCGCTCAGCAATATTGACGATACAGACCGGGTGAAGGATTATCTTGCCAAGACCCTTGCATCCAGCAACCATCTGCTCTCCCTCATCAACGATGTGCTGGATATGAGCCGCATTGAAAGCGGAAAGATCCATCTGGAAGAGGTGGAAGTCAACCTTTCGGATGTGCTGCACGATTTAAAAACCATCGTCAGCGGGCAAATTTATGCAAAACAGCTGGAACTTTACATGGATGCCATGGACGTGACCGACGAAGACGTCTACTGCGACAAGACCCGGCTGAATCAGATCTTGCTGAACCTGCTGTCCAACGCCATCAAGTTTACCCCGGCGGGCGGCACGGTCTCGGTACGGGTGCGGCAGCTTGCCGGTAAAGTGCGCGGCTGCGGACAGTACGAGTTCCGCATCAAGGATAACGGCATCGGCATGAGCCAGGAGTTTGCCCAAAAGATCTTTGAACCCTTCGAGCGGGAGCGCACCTCCACGGTAAGCCGCATCCAGGGCACCGGCCTTGGCATGGCCATCACCAAAAACATCGTGGATATGATGGGCGGCACCATCGAGGTGCAGACAGCGCAGGGCAAGGGCACCGAGTTTACCGTCTGCGTGCCCATGCGCGCACAGACCGAGCAGCGCCCGGTGGAAAAGATCACCGAGCTGGAAGGCTTGAAGGCACTGGTGGTGGACGACGACTTCAACACCTGCGACAGCGTGACAAAGATGCTGGTCAAGGTGGGCATGCGCGCCGAGTGGACCCTTTCCGGCAAGGAAGCGGTGCTGCGTGCGCGGCAGTCCATTGAGATGAGTGACGCCTACCACGCCTATATCATCGACTGGCGTCTGCCGGATATGAACGGCATCGAGGTCACCCGCCAGATCCGCAGCCTGCACGATGATACGCCTATTATCATCCTGACCGCCTACGACTGGTCGGATATTGAGGTGGAAGCAAAAGCAGCCGGCGTGACCGCCTTCTGCGCCAAGCCCATGTTCATGTCCGACCTGCGCGAGACCCTGATGAGCGCCCTTGGCCAGAAGCCGGCGGATGCGGTGCAGAGGCTTTTGCCGGAAAAGAACGCCGACTTCAAGGGCAAGCATATCCTGCTGGTGGAGGACAACGAGCTGAACCGCGAGATCGCGCAGGAGATCCTGCGGGAGTACGGCTTCCTTGTCGATTCGGCAGAAAACGGCGCCGTAGCGGTGGAAAAGGTAAGTACTGCCGCGCCGGGCAGCTACGATCTGGTGCTGATGGACGTGCAGATGCCGATCATGGATGGCTATACCGCCACCCGGAAGATCCGCGCACTGGACGACCCGGCGCGGGCAAAGCTGCCGATCCTTGCCATGACCGCCAACGCCTTTGACGAGGACCGCCGCAACGCCTTGGAAAGCGGCATGAACGGCTTTTTGTCCAAGCCCATCGTGATCGACGACCTTGTGCAGGAGCTGCACAAAATTTTGTAAATGAAACGCAGGTCAGGTGAATAAAAAAGAATGCACCCGCAGCATTTGCGCCCGGAGGCCAAAACCTCTGAAAAGCCTGCTGCGGCATCATGGAGCCGGTGGCAGTCTGGGTGCGCAAGGGCGGCGAATGGGCCATCATCCACCGCTGCAAACGCTGCGGAAAGATCAGTTCCAACCGTGTGGCGGCAGACGACAACCCCATGAAGCTCATGAGCATTGCCATGAAGCCCCTGTGCTCTCCGCCGTTCCCGCTGGACTATATTGAGGAAATGACCGCCTTGATGGGCGGTGATGGACGGATGCGGTAAGCCGCAGGAGGAACTACAAGATGGAGTATATCCGAATCACAAAAGAAAACATCGACAAGGAACACATCTGTTGTGCCATGTCCGGCAAACAGAGCCTTGCCAAGAAGGAATGGCTCAAGCAGTGCTTTGAGGAGGGGCTTGTTTTTTACCGCAGTGCGGAGCGCGGCAAATGCTTTATCGAGTACATCCCGGCAGAAAACGCATGGGTGCCCATTGATGCCGATGGCTATCTGTACATCAACTGCCTGTGGGTCTCCGGCTCCCTGAAGGGGCACGGCTATTCCAGCGAACTGCTGGAGGAATGCCTTCGGGATGCCAAGGCGCAGGGCAAAAACGGCGTTTGCATTCTGTGTGCAGAAGGGCGCAAACGGGAGTTTCTCGCTGATCCCAAGTTTTTGACCCATAAGGGCTTCAAGGTTTCGGACACCTCCGATTGCGGCATCAACCTCATGTACCTGCCCCTTGCAGAGAGTGCCCCGCCGCCAAAATTCAAGGCCTGCGCCAAGCATCCCAAGGTGGAGGAAAACGGCTTTGTCCTCTACTATACCGACCAGTGCCCCTACACCTATTATTGGGTGCCAAAGGTGCAGGAGGCTGCAAAGGAACATGGAATCCCGTTCAAAGCCATCCACGTCACAGAGAAAGAGACGGCACAGAATGTGCCCGCACCCGTCACCACCTATGCACTGTTCCGTGATGGGAAATTCGTGACACAGGGCATCCAGTCGGACAAGAAATTTTTGAAATTAGCAGGCGCAGCGGATTGAGAGATTCAGGAGGAAAAATGCAATACGATCAAACGGTTATCACACCAAAAGGACTGATCGTCTACATCCGAAACGGTGTGGCATCCGATGGAAGCGCCGTGCTTGAAAACTTTGATTTGACACACGCAGAAACCGATTATCTGCTGAGTTATCCCGATGAAAATCACTTTGATGCGGAACAGGAAAGCCGCTACTTGGAGAAAAAAGCAACCAGCCCGAATGAGATCGAACTGATCGCCTTTGTGGACGGTAAAGTGGCAGGAACTGCCGGAATCGATGCAATCGGAGCGCAGTATAAAGTGGCGCATCGTGCCGAATTTGGCGTCAGCATCCTAAAAGAGTATTGGGGTCTGGGGATCGGGCGAGCCTTGATGGAAGCCTGTATCCATTGCGCCAAAACCGCCGGATATGCTCAGTTGGAGCTGGAGGTAGTGGCGGAGAACGCAAGAGCAATTTCCATGTACCAGATGGCAGGGTTTGTGGAATATGGCAGAAACCCAAAAGGTTTTCGCTCTCGGAACGCTGGATATCAGGAACTGATCTCCATGCGGCTGGAATTGTAGAGCTTATCGACTGAAAACAGCCCTCCTGACCATGACGGCCGGGAGGGCTGTTTTTGGTAGGGAGGTTGACCAGTATGAGGACGATACCCGGACTACCGCAAGGCGCGGAACGAGAGGCAGGAACTGGTTCGGGCACAGAAAAATGTAGAACGTTTTTTTGCAGAGGAAAAGAACACCACCGAGAAAACACAGACACGTTAAAAAAAGTCGCCGAGGAGTTTCCCTGTTGGGAGGCATCCTCGGCGGATTTTTTAGTTTATATAGCAGCTTTGCGGAGCAATGCGCCTGTTACCCGTATATTTTCCCCACGATCTTTCCGCGTGCTGCGGCGGGCAGAAGCTTGCACAGCAGGCTCAGGAACTTATACTGTGCACCGGCAACATAAACGACCGCCGGCTTCTTTTTCTCCACAATACCGGCGATGTACCGTCCAATGCGTGCCGGGTCCATGCCGTTTTGCTCGTCATGCTCCATCTGACTGACGCTCCGGGAGATACGTCCACCGTATTCATCATCGCCGAGAATGCTTTTCTGGCGTGCTTTTGTAAAACCGGTGCAGATGTCACCAAGCTCTACGACGGTAACATGGATGCCGTAGGGCTTGACTTCGTTTGCCAGAGCGTAAGAGTAAGAAGAAACGGCAGCCTTGCTTGCAGAGTAGAAGGTCTGGAACGGAATGTGCGCTACGGCGGCAACGGAGCTGATGTTCACAATATGCCCCTTCCCTTGATGGCGTAGGAAGGGGAGAACCGCTTTATTTACAGTGACCGTTCCGAAGAAATTCACATCGAACTGTGCTTTGGCTTGTTCCATGGACGTAAACTCCACCGCACCGGAAATGCCAAAGCCTGCACAGTTGATCACCGCATCAATTTTAGTCTCTTTTTGGATGACCTGCTGCACGGCGGCGGTGACAGCGTCTTCATCGGTCACATCGACGGACAGATGGGTGACGCCCTCCATAGGGATATTTCTGCGGCTGAACTCATAGACGATGCAGCCGTTCTCCTTCAGAGCGGATGCCGTGCACCGCCCGATGCCGGAGCTTCCTCCGGTAACAATGACGACCTTGTTGTTTTCTTCCACCATGATTTTCCTCCTGAAAATGTTGATCTGGTTCGAGTATACCGCATCGCAGGGCGGCTGTCTATACGGATAGCCGGATCGTGGAAAAGTACAGGGATCAACTTGCGTAAATTTTCACGCAGATTGGCCTCTCTTTTTTACACAACCAATGCCAATTAGCGCTTGAAAACGAAATGCTGCGCAAGTATACTATACTAGTTATATTGTACAAGCTTGATCACAAATCAGTATGCCAGTTGACCATAAAAGACATACCAGAATTGAAGCGTGCGGCGGGGTCAAAACCCTACGAGGATGAAAATGAAATTCGATAGAAGACTTACAGATGAAATCTACACTTCCGATACGGTAAGGCTGGGAAAAAATGCATTTCAGGCCATGCAGGAGACGATCTATCATAATGGCGGTGTCGGAACCATTACCGGGTACTATGATGCCGAATTGTCGATCCTGTCGGTCAGTGATCTGTTGCTGCATAATCTGAACCACAGCTATGCATCCCTGATGGAACAGACAAAGGGTTCGCTGAAGAATCTTTTCTATAAGAAAGATGCCGCATTCCTCGACAATGCACGCTTTCGTCAGCTCCAAGGCGAAGGGGAAGGCCGGATCCTTACAGCAGATGGCTCTCCCGTCTATGTGCGTCTCTACAAAAAAGATGCAGTCGATACGGATGGAACACCGATCTGGATCATGTCAGTACAGATGAACTGGGCGTATGAGAACCTTGCGCTGGTTAATGAATCCATCCATTCTGCACTATGGTATTTTGAGTGTAATGAAAACGGTGAGATCGTTCATGTGAACTGGAGCCATGCGTTCCGGCAGATCCTTGGATATCATGACATTCTGGATTTTCCGAACAAACTGGATTCGTGGTCGAACCTTCTGCACCCGGAGGACTATGACCGGGTAATGCAGCTGCTTTTGGAAGCGATTGCGGACAAAACCAATGCTACGAAGTATAATGTTGAGTACCGACTGAAAATGCAGGATGGCCAATACCACTGGTTCCGGGCATCGGCGGAGGTGATACGCCGTCTGGATGGTTCGGCCAATCGAATTGCCGGAATCATCAGCAACATTGACGCGGAAAAAAGAAGCCGGATGCAGGCGCAGCGGGCAGCGGCATTTCACCGTGCATTTACCAGCGCAAACCTCTGCGAATACTATGTAAATCTGGAAAAGAACACCTTTGACACTTTCAAAGTGGAGCCCTCTTTGATGACGGCCTTTGAGCAGAACCACACATGGGATGGACTAGTCAGATTCCTTGTGGATAACTATGTGGTTGAAGAGGACAAAAAGTCTGTAACGGATTTCTACAATCGCGCCTACATCACGGAAAAACTAAAGGGGCTTGAGACGGAGCTGCGTCAGGAGTGCCGCATCGTTCTGGATGGGGAGGAACGATGGGTCAGCAACGTGGTCATGCGCGGCGAGATCGAAGATTCCGAATATGCGATGATTTTTCTGCGGGACATCACAGAGTCCAAAGCAGAGACGGCACGGCGGATGCAGATGGCCTCAGATAACGCATCGATGGATCTTTTGATCAAGAGTATGGTGCGTCTGCTGGACCGCTTTGTCGTCTGCGATCTGGAGAATGACCGGTATCGGTTCTATAATCTGCAAGGTGAAATGATATACGCGCCGACGGGAACCTACCATGATTTTGTGGAGCAGGTGGCTGTAAGGTATAAGACGTTGGAGCCATTGGCGGCGGTGGACGCATTGTTCTCACCGGAAAATATCCGCAAGAATTTGCAGGATGAGAACGACATCTACAAATTTGAATACTGCTCCATAGATGAGAACACCTATAAGATCGCTTCCTTCATTCCGCTGGAGTGGGATGGCACAAAGCTGGTCAAAGCACTGTTGGCATCTATGGATGTGTCACAGGAGAAAAAGGCCGAGATCGAATCCCATAAGGCACTGAAGGATGCGTACCGGGCAGCGGAAAACGCAAGCCGCGCCAAGACAGAATTTCTCTCCAATATGTCCCATGATATCCGTACACCAATGAATGCAATCGTTGGTTTGACCGCCATTGCGGGTGCGAATATCGAGAGTCAGGACAGGGTGGTCGAGTGCCTTGGCAAGATCACAAAGTCGAGCCGTCATCTGTTGGGACTGATCAATGAAGTGCTGGATATGGCCAGAATCGAGAGCGGGCGAATGAGCCTTGCCGAGGAGGATTTCAGCCTGCCGGAGCTGGTCGATAACCTGCTCACCCTCACAAAACCGGCAATCGACGAGCACAAGCATCAGCTCGAAGTCCATGTTGAGCACATCGAGCACGAAGCTGTCTGCGGCGACAGCCTGCGCATCCAGCAGGTCTTTGTGAACCTGATGAGCAACGCCGTCAAGTACACCCCGGATGGAGGAAACATCACCCTTACGATCAAGGAAAAACCGAACGGCTTCTCGGAGCTTGGCTGCTACGAGTTTTCCATCGAGGACAACGGCATCGGTATGACGCCGGAATTCCAGAAGATCATGTTCGAGCCGTTCAGCCGGGCAGACGATCACCGGACGACCAAGGTGCAGGGCACCGGTCTTGGCATGGCCATTGCAAGAAACATCGTCAACCTGATGAATGGTAACATTCAGGTCGAAAGCGCTCCCAACAAGGGAACGAAGATCACGGTCACGGTCTATCTGAAGCTTCAGGAGAACGAGAAGGAACAGGAAAAAGAACTGCTCGATCTGCCGGTACTGGTCGTGGACGATGACAAGACCTGCTGCGAAAGCACCGTTGCAACCCTTCAGGAGATCGGCATAGCGGGCGAATGGGTCCTGACCGGTAAGGAAGCCGTGGAACGCTGCGCGGCGCGGCACAAGACCGGCCGCGACTATTTTGCGGTGATCCTGGACTGGAAGATGCCGGAGATGGACGGCATCGCAACGGCCAGAAGGATTCGGGAATGCGTTGGGGAGGACGTCACGATCATCATCCTGACTTCCTTTGATTTCAGCGAGATCGAAGAAGAAGCCAGAGCAGTGGGCGTGAATGCGTTTATGGCAAAACCGCTGTTCCGTTCTCGTCTGACGGCAACTCTGCGGCAGTTTACATCCGGGAAGAAGGAGAAAAACGCCCGGAACTATCTGGAAGACTTTGCGAAGGAAAACTATGCGGGTAAGCGGATCCTTCTTGTGGAAGATAATGCGCTGAACCGTGAGATCGCAACCGAGATCATAGGCATGACGGGCGTGACCATCGACAGCGCCGAAAACGGAAAAATTGCAGTCGAAAAGGTGATGGAAGCGCCAGAAAAGTGGTACGATCTCATTTTTATGGACATCCAGATGCCCATCATGAATGGTTACGAAGCCACTGCTGCGATCCGTGCCCTTGCCGGCAGCCGGGGCAAAGTACCCATCATTGCCATGACGGCAAATGCCTTTGCCGAGGACGTGCAGCTGGCAAAGAACACCGGCATGAACGAGCATATCGCCAAACCGCTTGATTTGAATAAGCTGAACGATGTGCTGAAACAGTGGCTATGATCTGTGCATTGCCGTAAGGCGCGTGATACTGTTGACCGGGCAATCAAAAAGCATGAAATGAAGAACGCCGAGGAATCCCTTCCCATGTGGGAGGAACCCTCGGCGTTCTTTAGTTTAGATAGCAGCGGTCCTGTTTTATAAGCCAATCTTCACACAGCCGCTGGGCTTCGTCCTTTGTGCAGCAGGTGCAGTTGAAAAGTTTGCCACGGATGGAACAGTAGGTGTAGTGTACCCTCGAGACTCCATTGGCATCTCGAAAATCAACGCAGCGTTCCTCACCGGGCAGCAGATAGATCGTATCCACGTTCAGCAGCTCCTTTTCACTATGTTCGTGTGCAAACCGCACAACACGCAACGTCTGCTATTGTACCATGAACCATCAAATTCTTCTATTGACCCTTGCGCCAAAAAGGTACAGGCTTTTTCGTAGGATGTGACGATTGACATCCTCAAAAGCATCCCGCAGGGAGGCGCAGCCTGCATTGAAAATGCAGATCAAAGGGGTTTGGGGCGCTTTCTCAGCAAGCATTTTGCAACGCAAAAAGTGTTTTTGTATAGACGAAAACATTGCTTGCTGGGTCACTTTTCGTCCGGGGCGCTGCCGCTGCCGGAGTTCAGGATCGCCACGAACTGCTGCAGCTGCTTGAGGGAGCTTACACCCAGTTTTTCGTAGATGTTCTTGTTGTGGAAGCGCAGGGTACTGTCCTTGATGTCCAGCTGCTGCGCGATCTCCCGGGTGCGCAGCCCGGCGGCGTAGCCGTCAAAGATGCGGCGTTCGGTCTTGGTCAGGGTGGGAATGCCCGCAACAAAGGTCTGGAAGGCATCGGGCACCGACTCGTTGCGGCACACGTCCGCCAGCCGGGACAGCTCAGTCTGCATCTGCTGGCGTTCCAGCTGCAGCTCGTCCATCCGCCGCCGGGATTCCCGCCGGTCCTCCTCGAACTGCCGGAACGCAGGCGAGAGGATGCGCCGGTGGAAGTTCATGCAGCAGAACACCACGAAAAAGGCGATGAACAGGCCGATGAGCAGCATCTGCAGATTGCCGGAAAAGACCAGTCTCCGGTAGTCTGCCATGGGGATGCACACCGCCAGCCGGTAGGACTGGCTCTCGCTCAGGCGGCACAGCTGGGAGATGCCCGCATAGGCGCTGTCGGGGCCGGTCAACTGGGTCAGCCCGCCGCCCATGCTGCGCAGCACCAGCGTGTTCCGGGGGGCATGGTAGTAGCCGCCGGTGGTGCCGCTGCTGAGGGCGGCATCGGCGGCAAGGCCGTCCCCCGCCGGGGCCAGCAGGCAGCTCAGCCGGTCAAAGCCGGTGGGCTGGGCAAAGTTCTGCTTGAAATAGCTCTCGCTGATCTCAAAGCCGCACAGCCCGTACATCGTGCCGTCCCGCCCCCGCAGGGGCAGCAAAAACAACTGCACCTCCTCCGAGGTGCCGGGCAGCTCGAACCGCTCGGTCAGCGTGTAAGACTGGTACAGCGGGGCGCTGCCGGGGGTCATCCAGCGGTCGTAGTCCGGGAACTGGTCGGTCTGGAACTCCATGCGCCACTTGCGGTGGGGCATCACGCTGCGGGCCTTGCCCACCTCCGCACTGCCCCGGTACAGCAGCAGGGGCACGGTGGGGGTGTCGGCACCGCTTTTCTGCACATACAGCCCGGCGCGGGAATGCTCTGCTCCCTCCATGCGGGTGTTGACGGTGGCATCCAGCAGCACAAAAGCGCCGGAACAGCCAGTCTGGCGCAGATGGCGGCACAGCGGCTCGATCATTTTCTCCTCCAGCGCGTTCAGCACCTCGGGGGAGTCGTTCAGCTGGGCAAAGGACATCTGCCGCAGAGCAAGCTCCTTGTCCACCTCTGCGCTCATATCCTCGGACAGGTTCACGCCCATGACCGCCAGCTGGTCAAAATAGCGCTCCATATCGTTCTGGAACACCGAAAACTGGATCTGCAGACTGCGGCTGATGTCCTTTTTGGTGTTGTGCAGGCTGGCAAACAGGAACAGCGCCGCACCAAAGGTCAACACCAGCAGCACCACCAGCAGCAGACAGGCCCACAGCAGCCGACTGCTCATGGGGCTTTGGCGGATCTTTTCACGGTGCCGGTCAACAAAGTGCATCAAAGTCCCTCCTTTCCGGCTGAGCGGCAGGCTCAGGCATTGTCACACAGCAGCTGCCATGTTTCCTCGGCAAGGGCTTCCAGCGTTTCGCCGTCCGCAAGGCGCTGGGGGTAGTCCTTCTGGCGCTGGCGCAGGCTGTCGTACAAGGTTTTGGCCTTGGCGTGGTACCCCACGATGCCCGGTTCGGACAGGGGGGTGTTCTGGATGCGCATTTCGTTGTAAACGTCGTACAGCCGCTGATAGCTCTGCTGCTCAAAGGGATAGTCCGCAATGGCGTCAAAGGCGGCGCTGGACACCGGCATGTAGCCGGTATCGGCGGCAAATTCCAGATTGCGCTGCTGTTCGGTGAGCCAGCGCAGGAACACGGCGGCGGCTTCGGCCTTCTGGTCGGTGGTCTTGAAGGCGCACAGGCCCACACCGGCCTGCGGCATCAGGGGTGTGGCGGTGCCTGCGGCGTGGGGCAGGGGAGCCAGCAGCAGGTCGGTGGGCTCGGTGGTGTTGTCCGGGTAGGTGACGAAATCATTGTAATAAAGGATGGCCGCCGAGCTGCCAAGGCCCGCCAGCGTCTCGCCGGTCATCACCTGCGTGTTGGAGTACAGGTCCGAGATCAGAATATCGCCCTGCACCAGCGCCCGGGCAAACTCCATCCACGAAGCGCGGAAGGTCTCGTTGGTCAGATCGTACCAGCTGCCCTTGTACAACTCGCCGCTGCCCTGCTCCAGCGCGTTCAGCTCCACCAGACGCAGGGGGTAATCCAGCGCGCAGAAAGGCTTGCCCTGCGACCACTGCCGGTAGGCACCCGCCATTTCAAAAAAGCCGTCCCATGTGGCAAGGGTGGAAAGCTGCGCCCCGGTGTCCGCCGCAAACCGGGCGTACTGGGAGCCGTTCAAAAAGATGAGCTGGGTGGATTTTGACACCGGAAACACCACCTGCTTCCCGTCAATGATGCCGTCCTGCACAAAGCCGGGCACATAGGCCGCCATGTCCTCGGCGGTGAACCAGTCGTTCCAGTCCACAAGGTTCTCAATGCCCAGAGCGCTGGCGTCCGCGGAATGGGCCGAGAACAGGTCCGGCAGGTCCAGCGCGCCGGGCTTGCCGGCCTTGGCGTCCTGCAGCTGGCCGCCGATGGCGGCACTGTTGGTCATGTTGGTCACGTTGAGCAGGATGCCCTTCTCTCTGCCCACCGTGTCGTTGAACTCGGTCAGCAGGCGGTTCATGGGCGAGTCGGCCTGTTCGCCGTACACATGCCAGATGCTGAGCATGGTGGGGTCCTTGGGAGAAAGCAGGGTCTTGCTGCCGCCGCAGCCCGCAAGAGCCAGACCGGGGACAAGCGCCGCAAGCTTTAAAAATGTCCTTCGTTCCATTTTTCATGACTCCTTTCCGCACATTGCAGCCAGAGGGGGAAACCGGCACAGGCAGGGCTGCAGCCGCCTGTTTTGGTGGGAAACCACCCCCAAATCCCCCCAATTTTGGGCTTTTTGGGGGGATTTTTTGAGGGGGAAGCCCCAAACCCCAAAAATTTTTTTGGAATTGCCCCCCAAAAACGGCTTTTCTGAGGGGGCAATTTTTTCCCAGGTATGATACAGTACAAACAGAAGAGGTCCCGCGCCGGTGCAGAAAGCCTGTCGCTGTGCACAAAACGCGTCAACGGGCAACTGCGGATTCTATTCATAAGAATAGCATAAGATGGAGCGGACTGCAAGTGCAGAGAATACCCAAACCAGCCCCCCTAAAAAGCAGGGGGGACAAACAGAAAGGAGCACCCCCATGAAAGAGATGAACCGACGCGAATTCCTCACCCTCTCCGGCGCAGCCGTTGTGGCGCTCTCGCTGGCAGGCTGCGGCGGGCCCTCCGCACCTCCCGCACCTCCCACACCTCCGGCCTCTGAGAGCAAAGAGATGGCCCTGTTCAGAGCCATCAACGAGGTCTGGTATGAAGTCAACAGAGAAGTAGTCCCCAATCCCAAACTTGATATCTGCAAGTCTGTGGTCTACTGTCAGGAGGCTGCCGACCTCGCAAAGTTTACAGCCAGCCCCTTTGAAACCTATGAACCTGAAGTAGACGAAGAGGATTACCGCAAATGGAACTTGCCTGATGATGTATTCCACGAGTACCAACTCCGTGAGTCTGAAATGATACAGGAAATCAGGAACAAATATGGAAACGGAAGCTATCGGGGGACTGCGGGAGTTTCTAACAGCACCCATGACGGTATGCAATTAAAGCAACTGTATCCTCGTAGTCCGAGCGAGGTCAGGGAGTTTGTGCGGTATCTGGCCGGGCATGGACTGGCGAGTCCGCATCCCGAGCAGTGGATGATCGGGCTCTACTGCCCCACCATTAAGGGCAAGACCTATACGGTGGCGGTAATGGTAAACTTTGCACCGATCTGAAGCGGGGCAGGGATGCACGGACTTCCCGCAAGTTGCGAACCGTAATCTATAATATACTGTATTGAAAGGAGCACCCCCATGAAAGAGATGAACCGACGCGAATTCCTCACCCTTACCGGCGCATCGGTCGCCCTGCTGGCACTGGCTGCCTGCGGCAGCACCCTCCACGCCCGTAGCGCCCACCGGCAAGGAAGCTGAGCTGGTGGCAGCCATCAACAAGGTCTGGAAGAAAAAGTACGAAGCAAATGAGGTTGCCCATGAGCAGCTGATCCTTAATCAGGATGCGGTGGGCGCTATAAGGGCTTACGGGCGTGTTTTTGAAGAGGCCAACGAGACACCGCATACGTTGAAAGACCCTGACCACAAGATCATTTTTGGGGAACTCAATGGACTTGAGGACAAGATACTGAACAAGTATGGCAAGGACAGTTTGGCAGGTATGGCCGGCCTCTCCGAACCGTCTACCGAGAGAGAGGTGGCTCTGGAGGATGCGTATTCTTGCGAGGATGCTGCCGTTCGGGCTTTTGTAGCAAAACTGCTGGACAATTCTAATAGCGCCAAGGCAGAGTTCATCAGCATCTACTGCCCGGTGGTTCAGGGCAAGACCTACATGACCGCTGTTGTGTTCCGAAATAACAAGGCATAAGATAACCAGACTTCCCCCTTTTGCCCCGGGCACACTCCCCCTGTGTCCGGGGCTTTATAGAAAGGAGCACCCCCATGAAACGATATGACCGACGGACTTTCCTGAAGCTCTCCGGCGCATCGGCGATGATGCTGGCGCTGGCAGCCTGTGACGATAGCTGCTCCTCCGGCTCCACAAGCTCTGGCTCTGCCACAGAAACGCCTCCCTCGCCGCCGATCCCTGTGATCCGGGACGGGCAGAAGATTCTGACCATTTTCAACGCAGAGCTGGCCCGGCGAAAGGTGGAGAACATCAAGTTCGAGTACAGTAAGGGTCTGGAACACGCCATTCAGGCAGATGTGCAGATGTTTGTGGATAACGGCAGCCCGGAGTTCCCGTCGGACGAAGGGCTCAGGCTGCGGATGGAGGGCGACTATTCCGCAAAGATGTGGGAAGGTCTGAACGAAGCCGGTTACAGTGCCGGCTCCACAGCCATCTTCCGTATGCTCAATCAGTACCGGGTAGGCGTGGATTTCGACTACGAAGGAAAGCAACGTTACAGTATGGATCGTCTCTACCCCGCCACAGAGGCCCAGTTCCAGCAATTGGTGGATGAACTGATCAAGGACTACGGCGGTGTGCCGGGGCTTCATGAGGACGACCCGGTGGTGAATAAGGTAGGCATCACTGTGGTGGATATCAACGACAAGACCTATTGGGCCGCCTACATCATCGACAAGTGGCAAGGCATAGGAGACGGCTGAACCACACCATAGAAAAGGAGCCCGCCATGAAATACCAACACCTTGTAAGCCTTGCACTGGCTGCGGCGCTGCTGCTGACCGGCTGCAGCGGCACCCAGAGCAGCCCCAGCGCTGCTGCCGACCAAAGCTCCGACAGCAGCCAAAGCACCCCCGGCGCGGTGGCGCAGGCCGTCCAGACAGACCGCATCACCGACCAGTACACGCTGGAAAAGAACGTTTCGGGCGTGTGGGGGGAGGAAGCGGTGCAGTGCATTTCCGTCCATGTGCCGCAGCTGGAATGCGACAGCCCGGATGCCGCCTACATCAACGATGAGCTGAACGCCATCTATGCGGCGGATTTCCGGGAGTTCGAGAACAGCGAGGAGGCCGGGCAGCCGGACGGCGAAGCCCCGCAGATCGGTGTGGGCTGGGATGCCTACTGGTACGGCGACTGCGTCAGTCTTGTGGTGCGCAGCCGCTACGGCGGCACCGCCCCGTGGCGTTACAGCGGCTGGTGCTTCGATTTTGCCACCGGCAGGCAGATCACCACAGCCGAGATGCTGCAGCGGATGGAGCTGGACCCGGACACCGTGCAGGCGCAGGTGCAGCGGCAGGCCATGCAGGCCTTTGACCGGGAGATGGCGCAGGGCGCGTATTACGAGGGCCTGCGTCTCGGCGGAGAGCTTTCGCAAATGCGGATGGATACGCTGGAATACAATGAGCTGGAAAACCTGTGCCTGCTTTTGCCACAGCAGGATCAACTGGTGCTCCGGGGTAAGTACAGCTGCGAAGAAGGCTGGCAGCAGCTGGATATGGAGCTCTCGCTGCCCCCCACTGACACCCCGGTGCTGACCGACACCTACGATGGTGTGCAGGTGCAGCTGGAGGGAACGCAGGCCACCATCACCCTGAGCCCCACGCCAAAGACCGACCAATGGGGAGACATTGGCATCCGGGTGGAACAGGAGCACAGCTACCCCATCCTTGGCGCTTATAACGAGTATGTGGACGTGTGCATCGGGGAGCAGGAGGACGGATTCTTCCGCCCGGTGGTCTATCTGCTGACCAAGGACGGCGTGGTGGAGTATGTGGACGTGCTGCGCTGCCTGCTGTACGGGGATGCCATGGTCTGTCAGGACCCCATCTACATTGCCAACAACGGCGTGGCGCTGGAACTCTGCGGCAGCGAGGTGAACCTGCGCCGGGCGGATGGCTCTGTGCTGGAGCTGGCCCCCCTGTCGGCAGAGTGGAGCGCGCAGGAGATCCCCTATTCCGTCACCGGCTCCTACAACTACACCTCTGAAACCGGTTGGAACTGGATGGACCTGACCAGCGACGGCAGCGTTCAGCTGGGCGTGCAGGACAACAGCCGCATCTATCGGGGCGATGCCGCGTATCTGGGCGTGGTGCCCGAGGGCGTGGTGCTGGGCATCGCAGCCGATGAGGAACTCGAATTTGTGGCAGCGTTCAAGAACGACCTGTACAACGAGAACCTGACCCTGACCATGATCGCCGGGCAAAACCCCTTTGCCGAGGGCGAGACCCAGCTGCAGATGACCCGCAGCTACGGCTGAGAACACAGGAGAACGACCATGAAACACAAACGCCTTGCCGCTGCGGTGCTGGCGGCGGCTCTCTGGCTGACCGGCTGTGGCGGCGCGGCGGCTCCCGCTGCCCCCGCAGGCTCCGGCGCAGCTTCCCAAAGCGCCGCAGATACGGTGGTGCAGACAGCACAAAAAGACCGCATCACCGAGCAGTTCACGCTGGAAAAGACCATACGGGACGAGTACGGCATCACCCAGAAGCTGAACATCCATGTGCCGCAGCTGGTGTGCGACGGCTCGGACGCTGCTTATCTCAACGATGAGCTTGCCGCCATGTATGCGGCAGACTTCCGACAGTACGAGGACAGCCCGGAGATCGAGCCGCAGCAGGACGAGTGGAGCCCGGAGATTTATATCAACTGGGACGCCTACTGGTACGGCGACTGCGTAAGCCTTGTGGTGTTCCGCTACGACGGCGGTACCGACCCGGGGTATTCCCGGGGCTGGTGCTTCGATTTTGCCACCGGAAAGCAGGTCTCCGTGGCTGAAATGCTGCAGCGCATGGGGCTGGACCCGGATGCCGTGCAGCAGCAGATGCTGCGCGAGGCCATGCAGACCTTTGACCGGCACATGGCGCAGGGCGGCTACTACGAGGGCCTGCTCAGCGGCGGCAATCTGGCAAGCATGCGGATGAACACGCTGGAAAACAACCAGCTGGAGGACCTGTGCCTGCTGCTGCCGGAACAAAACCGGCTGGTGCTCCGGGGCGGGTGCAACTCCCCCGCCGGGTCGGGCTGGCGGCAGCTGGATGTGGAGATCCCGCTGCAGGCTGCTGACCCGCAGCCGCAGACGGTGCTGACCGATACCTACGGCAGCGCTTCGGTGCAGCTGGAAGGAACACAGGGCACCATCACCCTGCGCCGCACGCCGAAGACCGCCGCATGGGCCGCGGATTACGGCATCCGGCTGGAACAGGACCGCACCTACCCCATCCTTGGCATCTATAATGAGTATATCGACCTGTGCATCGGAGAACTCGGCGCGTCCTTCCACCCGGTGGTCTATCTGCTGACGCAGGACGGCGTGGTGGAGTACGTGGATGTGCTGCACTGCCTCATGTTCGGCAGCGCTCTGGTCTGTCAGGACCCCATCTATATTGCAAATCAGGGCGTGGCGCTGGAACGCAGCGGCAGCGAGGTGAACCTGCGTCAGGAGGATGGCTCTGTGCTGGAGCTGGCTCCCCTGACGGCAGAGTGGAACGCGCAGGAGCTCCCCTACGAGGTCACAGGTGCGTTCAACGATATGGGCGACGACCAGTTTGACTGGATGGACGTGGAAAGCAACGGCTCCGTCCAGATGGGCGTGCAGGACAACAGCGTTTTCTATCAGGGCTATGCCGATTATCTGGGCGTAGTGCCGGAGGGCATGGTGCTGGGCGTCTGGACCAACGAGACGGCAGACGGGGCACCCGGCATCACCTTTGTGGCGGCGATGAAGTACGACCTGTACAACGAGACCCTGACCTTGACCATGCTCGACGGTCAAAACCCCTTTGCCGAGGGAAAGACCCAACTGCAGCTGATCCGCTGCCCGGATAACTGACCCCGGCGGGAGCCGCTGAGAACACAGGAGAACCACCATGAAACACAAATCGTTCCGCTGGATACCGGCAGTTTTGCTGGCGGCGCTGCTGGCAGGCTGCGGGGCAAAGACCGCAGCCTCTGCCCGCCCGGCTGGCAGCCGGGAACTGAAATCGACCCCGCCGGATTCCATGCACGCCACCGCGGCGATCACCGAGCAGTACACCCTTGAAAAGGTGGTGCGGGCGGAAAACGGCGGCAAGGTTCGGCTGAACATCCATCTGCCCCGGCTGGAAAGCGACAGCGCCGATGCCGCCCGCATCAACGCCGAGATCGCCCGGCTCTACGAATACGATGTGCAGGAGTATGTAGACTGCCCGGCGGCAGCCGATCCGGACGTGTGGGACATCTGCATAGAGATGAACTGGAATGCCAGCTGGTACGGCGACTGCGTCAGCCTTGTGGTCAGCAGCTGCTACGGCGGTACGGATGCGCCCTTCCACAATGGCTGGTGCTTCGACTTTGAAAGCGGAAACCAGCTCACCGCCACCCAGCTGCTGCAGCGCATGGGGGCAGATCCCGCCGCGCTGGAAGAAGCACTGTATCGCGACGTGAAGCGCCGGGATGAGCTGGATCGGCAGACCGCCTGTGAGCGGGGGCTGCTGCCCCCCGGCAGTCTGAAAGAGGGCAACACCGCATGGTGGGCTACACTGGATGAGCTGCCGCTTTCGTTTGACGAAACAGGAAACGTTACCTTTTTCGTCCGCCGGTTCAGCGCCTCCCGGGAGGAGTATGAGAACGATGCCCCAACCATCCCGCTGGACGCGCAGCCGCTGCCGCAGGACTGGGAGCAGCAGGTGCTGGCCGAGTGGATGGCAGTCACGGCGGTGACGCAGGGTGAAAGCTATGCCCCCGCCGACCGCAACGAAAGCTTTACCCTGCGGCTGGAAAAGGCCGAGATCACCGGCACGGTGACCGTCTCCTTCATCCGGGAAACATACGTCAGCCCGCAGATCCAGTCCGCTGCCGAGACCCGCACCGGAGAGCTGAATGCCGGCGCTGTGACCGGCTGGGACGGGGAAAAAAGTCAGGACTGGAACCTGACAAGTCTCAGCGAGGACGGCAGAAGCCGCTGGACCATCTCCATGATGGAGGACGGTTCGCTGCGGATGCAGTCCACCGGCCCCAAAAAGGGCAGTGAGGTCTGGTACGTTTTTCAACGCACCGAGGCATGGGACGACATCGGCTTCACCGCCATCCCCCGCAGGCTGTGGGGCACTTACCGCGCCGGAGACGAGTCCGCAAATGGCATCCGCTGGATGACCTTCCTGCCGGACGGCAGCTGCTGCATGAGCGTGGAATGGGTCGGGTGGAACGGCATTCTGACCGGCACCGCAGAGGGAACGCAGGGCCGGACAGAGGACGGCACCGAGCTGCACTTCACGCTGACCGACACGGATGGCAGACCGTGCGAGTTCTGGGCCATTTTGCTGAACGATGACGGCAGCCCCAGCGGCTGCAGCCTGAAATACCGCGCCGGAGAGCAGTTGTTTGACCGGGACACGCGTCCCATTTACTGGAAAAACGACTCCCCGGATCTAACCCTTGTACCGTGACCAAAACCGGAAACCGTGCGATAACAGAAAGTTATCGTTTGCACAAATAAAACATACAGGAGGAAATTACTATGGGTCTTATCAAAGCAGGTATGGGCGCACTGGGCGGAACTCTTGCAGACCAGTGGAAGGAAT